>LULL01000075.1_pt1 | contig 97114 bp, 90 predicted proteins | sample 728161 | NCBI WGS metagenome assembly LULL01 (sample SAMN03860290, study PRJNA289734) | marine metagenome | biome: seawater column; feature: ocean; material: water; isolation source: Red Sea water column Station 149 - depth 500m | place: Saudi Arabia: Red Sea | collected 2011-10-15 | depth 500 m
GATTTAATATCAGCATTAAAAACACAGAACCAATGAGTAGTTGCAAGATACTGAATAATATAAATATTTTGCTTAAAGGAAAAAATATTTTTTATGAAGAATTGATTGGTTTTGAAAATGGAAGCTCAGTCTGCTCAACATACATACCTGGTCTAGAAAGATTCAATCTTATAAGATTAGGAAAAGAAGTCGTACCACAGAGAATTTTATGCAAATAAATGACATTTTATACCGATTTAAAAAAAGTATATTTATTTCAATTTTACTAATAATCGTGATTAAAACACTATTTTTAATGCCGACTATAATTTTAGGTAATATAGTTGATAAAATTAATGTAAAAAATTATGATGTAGAATTTGATGTAATAAAAATAGTATTTTTAGTTTTTATATATTCATTAATATCCCCTTTTTCTGCCAAATATGTATCCAATACTATACAAAAAATAATATATAAAATATCAATAAAACTAACAGATGAGATTTTTAAAAAAGATTTTGATTTTTTTAAAAACTCCAATATTGGATCTATTATTAGACAAACAGAAAGAGGAATTATTTCTTATGAAAAAATACTTACTTATGTATTTAATGTAGTAATTCCAAGTTTAATAATATTCTTTATTATAGGTTTTTATATATTTTTTAAGCTGGGGTTTTCTTTATATTTGTATTGCTTATTATTCAGTTTTTTTTCTTTCTTTATTATATTAAAAACAATAGCAATACGAAGAAAGCATATTAATAATTTAAATGATAGCGAGGATCATCTTAGTGATTGTTTTGCAGAAACATTTATGTCAGCAAAAACGATAAAATACAATAATATATTTGAAAAATCATCAAGTTTATTAAAAAAATCTTATAAATCCTATGGATTTAACTCTTCAAATTTATTGTTTTACACTGAATTCTTAAATGTTATTCATGTTGTTATTATAAACTTACTTTCTATATCTATTATAATTTTCGGCATCTATTTCTTTAAAAACAACTTATATAATTTTACACTTGGAAATTTTGTTGTTTTATTATCACTTTCTGGAATTATGATCTCAAATGTTATTTCTCTTACAGAGAGTTATAAAGAGTACGATCAATTTAAAATAGATAAGAAAAGAATTGATGGACTTTATAGTTTACCAAAATTTAAAAAACATGATCTTACTGACAATATTTTTTCTGAGTATAAACTATTGATACATCCCTTTGAAAGAAAAATATCACCTCAAAAATCCATTGTAAATAATAGTTTAATAGAAGTGAATTTTGGTTCAAAAGTAGCCATAGTTGGTGAAACTGGTGAGGGCAAAAGCACTCTATTAAATATAATATCTGGATTAGATAAGTCCAATGGAATTGTTACAGTTGACAATATAGATACAGATAATATGACAATGCGAGATATATCTAATATATTTTCATTTTCATTTCAATTTCCAGAATTTCTAACTGGTAATATAAAGAGATCTATATTTTTTGACATAGATGTTGATTCCAAATATTTTAATAAATTTAAAAAAATTGCTTCTAGTATAGGAATTAATTTTTTTGAAAAAAGTATTTTGGATGATAATTTTAATTTTAAAAACCTATCTGGTGGAGAAATTAAACGTATAGATCTATTAAGAACATTTTTTAAAGGTTCACCAATAATTATTTTAGATGAACCGACATCATCTTTAGATATGGATATAAGCTCTAGTATATGGGATATAATTTTCTCTAACAACCAAAATAGTACTATTATTTGCGCTACACATGACTTATCTAAGATAGATGAATTTGATATGATAATTTATATAAATGATGGAGTTATAGATATAACAAAAAAGGGGAATTGTTAAATAACCCGAATCGCGTATAAGGAATTGACTTGAAAAATAAGAGGAATAGAGCCATCTCGCTGATATTAAGATGGTTGAGAAGTTGGTCAGCGGTATGGAAGCAAAGCTGTATGGGGATCGAGGTTATATCAGTGTGGAGCTGAAGAATAGACTAAAAGATCAAGGTATTGATTTAATTACCTATCATCGAAAAAATATGCAGTCTGTAAAGCTTTCTGACTCAGATGAATATTACTTAAAGCAGCGTAATAAAATAGAAACGTTATTCAGTTTATTGAAAGGTCAATACAATCTAGTGACGAGTAAAGCACGTGGTATTACTGGATTCCTCAGTGGAGTCTACGCATCACTCTATACATATCAACTTACTCATCAGAATAAGCCAAAAATTCATATTATGAATTCATTAGCTTAAACAGGATTCGGGTTAAAATATGGAAATGGCAAGTTTATTTTGCATTTTCATCGACCTCGCAAATCCCAAATACATTGTGATCCAAATCGACAAAATAGCCTTGCCAGCAACGATTTGGAATCGCAAATTTTGGCATAGCAACAGTACCGCTTAAATTTAAGATTTTATTTGCCGTTTCATCAAAGTTTTCAACTTGAATGGAGCAAGTAAAGGCATTGGTACCACATTCCATAGGTGGTATGGCAACAGGACGTTGTAATAGACCACCGTGAATTCCAGATGTTTCGATACGATAATATTCAATTGGAAGACCCTCAGTTTTTTCGAAGTGCCAATCAAATACAGATTGATAAAAATGAATGTCACGCTTTGGATCTGAAGACTGAATTTCAAAATAAATAAGATGATTCATATTTTTATCCTTGTTATTTTTGTTGGTGATAAAAAATAAAAACCGACGATTCGAGTGATGAGAAATCGTCGGTCAAAATCTTTATTAAAGGTTTTGGCTGCTAACAAAACCTTTGCCAAAGATGGAGAGTCATAATGAAAGGTCACCGAAAAATATTGCGGATGCCGTGCAATGAACATTCGGTTGCTGCGACCTTGTACCCTATATAACGCTGCTCGATGAGGATTGGTTGACATAAAAATGAAAAAAAAGAGAAAAAAATTTATAATTATTTTTCAAAGCCGATTCTATTAGGTTTATCTTTATGATTTCATTGCGTTTGTACTATATTTGGTTTTTTATTATTTGTCTGCTTGCAACTTTGATAGCTGGTATCTTGGCTGCAATTTTACCGAATAGTGTAGGCGGTGTGTTAACAGCGATTCCTTATTTGATCGCGATAATTTTTGTTTTATTCAGATTTCTAAAAAAACAGCGTCGTGCGCCAACACCTCAAGAGAAAAAACGATTAACACTGGGCTTTACTTTGATCTTTTGGGGGTATAACGCTTGTGGTTTATTGCTTGGTTTATTTATCTTTGCACGTAAAGACCCTGAAATTTGGCAGAACTTTTTATTGTATTTAAAACAACCTGCATTTTTATTGACAGTTTTAGCCATGTGGTTCGTCATTGCCGTTCCATTATTTTTGATTACTTTTTGGTTTTATGGCCCACAAGCTCAACGAATGGCGAACAAGATGTTTAATACGCACTAAAAAAGTTCACTTGTAATTCACTTTTATTTTGCTAAGACTACAAATACACATAATTTTTGATAGGTCGTGAGATGCAAAAATTGACTGTATTGGTAACGGGAGCAAGTGGTTTCATAGGTTCCCATCTTTTAGCTTATTTATTGGAAAGACAATATAAAGTCATCGCATTGACGCGGCAAAGGAATAAATCATCGGATCATCCTGATCTGTATTGGGTGAATCATTTTGAGCAAATAGAGACGACACAAATTGATTATGTTGTAAATCTGGCAGGGGAGAATATTGGCGCTAAGCGTTGGACTGAAAGTCGTAAACAACAGCTGATTGAAAGCCGTGTTGCAATGACGCAAAAGCTGTATGAATGGCTAGATGTACATCAAATCTTCCCCAAGTGCATTATTTCTGGTTCTGCAATTGGTTATTATGGCATTGATCCAAATGAGCGATGGATGGTGAGTTGCGATGAAAATACACCGCCCCAAGCTATATTTATGTCTGAACTTTGCCAAAAATGGGAGCAAATGGCGCTCAAATTCACTGCACAAAACACCAAAATCATTCGTTTGGGGGTTGTGTTTGGTCATGGTGGAATTCTGCCGCAAATGTTACTGCCCATTCGTTTAAATACAGTGGGACGAATTGCATCTGGAAGACAGCCGATTGTATGGATTCATATCCAAGATGTGCTAAGCGCAATCGAATTTTTATTCACATCTGATCAAGCACAAAAAGTCTATAATTTTGTTGCACCTGAGCAATCAAATCAGCAGCAATTTGTAAAAGTTGCGGCAAAAATTTTAAAGCGTAAGCCACTGCTGCCAATGCCAAAATGTATTTTTGAATTGATGTTAGGTGAACAGTCTCAATTGATTTTAAATGGTCAATTTGTTGAACCCAAAGCTTTGGTTGAGTATGGTTTTCAATTCCAATATCCAACACTTGAATCAGCTCTCAAAGACATTTTAGCTCGTCATCAATAATGTTTTTTCTAAGCGGCTAGGTGAATAGGCGCTGGAATTGACAATGGTATTTTGTTCTAAAATCAATTGGCGTAGTAAAAGGGCAGAGCCAGAACCCATACATAGTCCGTTGCGAAAATGTCCAAAGTTTGCCCAAAGGTTTTCGATATCAGGCATTTGACCAATATAAGGAATACCTTTAGGCGAGCTTGGACGTAGACCAGCCCAACGTTTTACAATTGGAAACTGCGCAAGTTCGGGCACCATTTCTAAGCAAGCGTCTAAAATATTCTGTTGTGTTTGCCTATCGGTACTTGTATTGAAACCAACTTCCGCCATGCTTGAGCCACATACGATATGCCCATCTTGGCGAGGAATCAGATACATCACACGATTCATGCACATGGTAGGTAACCAGTTTTCGGGTGTTTTGAATAATAGCATTTGCCCTTGAACTGGATGAACTGGAATTTCTCGTTGCAGTTGTTCTAGCCAATGCTGACTCCATGCGCCTGAAGCCAGTACCACATGGTCTGCATAAAAACGCTGTCCGTCATTGAGTTGTATGCCTTGTGCTTTATGATTTTGAATCAGTAGCTTTTCAATTGGACAATGTTCAAAAAATTGAACGAGGGGATGTTGTTTTAAATAGCGAATCAGTGATTGCAATAGTCGTGGATTACGCACATTGGATAATTGTGGGAAATAAATCGCTTGTTGAAATTGTGCCGAAATATGCGGATTAACATGTTCTAATTTTTCTCTATTTAATAAATGAGCCTGTTGCATAGGTTCATTAAATTGAGTTGCATAATCAAGACCAACTTTAAAATCTTCCTGATCAAAAATCAGCATGCCTGTATCGTGGATTTGAAAGTCGATTCCTGTAATAGGGAGTAGCTTTTCATTCCACATTTGGTAGAGGGGTTTACCATATTGAGCAAGTTGATTGACCTCTGGTGCATATCGCCAAGGGTACATCGGAGAAAGGATTCCTCCACCTGCCCAAGAAGCAGCTTGCCCCGCTTGCTGTTGATCAAAAATGTCGACTGAACAGCCTTGTTCAACAAGTTCTAATGCGGTCATTAATCCGCTGATACCCGCACCAATGATGGCAATATGCATGTTAACCAGTTTTATTTGCTTAATTTGGGTGAGCGCCCAAATTTGATCTAAATTAATAAGAATAAATACGGCGGAGTCTTGCCGAGTTCTCAATCTATTCTATGCTTAGCCTTCAGCTAGACTTACTTTGGTTTGCCCTGAGAAGCGTTTGAAGCTTCGTAAGAGTAAAGGCATTGTCATCCGCAAAACTCGTTGTTTACCATCAACTCGTTTAGTTAATCGCAGAAACATCATTCTTTTAATGTTGTCCTGTCTCAAACAATTGCGGATGACGTTTCCGAGTATCCAATTTCAGTATAAGGTTTTATACCAAAATCAGATCAATCATTTCATCTCTTTCAGTTTACGTGCTGCATCTTCAGCAAAATACGTCCAAATCCCATCTGCACCGGCACGGCGACAGCACATTAACGACTCTAAAATAACACTTTCAGATAACCAGCCATTTTGAATCGCACCCGCAAGCATGGCGTACTCACCACTGACTTGATAGATGAAAGTTGGCACACCAAACGTATCTTTTACTTCACGGACAATATCTAAATAAGGCATACCTGGTTTGACGATCACCATGTCCGCACCTTCTTGAATATCAAGGGCGATTTCATGCAGTGCTTCTGCACGGTTGCCGACATCCATTTGGTAATTATATTTATTGCCGCCTTTTAGATTGCTGGCAGAACCAACTGCATCACGGAATGGACCGTAGAAACTTGAGGCATATTTAGCTGAATACGCCATGATATTGGTATAAATAAAATTATTCTGCTCAAGTTCTTGGCGAATCGCACCAATGCGACCGTCCATCATATCACTTGGTGCAACAACATCTGCACCCGCAGCTGCATGGCTAAGTGCCTGCTTTACGAGGCATTCAACTGTTTGGTCATTGAGTACATAACCTGTATCATCAATGATACCGTCCTGACCATGTGTTGTATAAGGATCAAGTGCACCATCAGTAATGAGTACCATTTCTGGCAATTCTTTTTTTAGTAAGCGACAGGTTGTTTGTACTAAACCATTTTCATCCCATGCCGCTTCCGCTGTTAGGCTTTTGTCTTCTTGTGGCGTGACTGGAAATAATGCAAGCTTTGATACGCCCAGTTCCAATAAGCTTTCTGCTTTTTTTAACAGCAAGTCGGCTGATAAGCGTTGCACATTTGGCATGCTTGGAATGTCTTGCGTTTGTTGCTGTCCCGGTAATACAAATACTGGATAAATCAGGTGATTTGCTGTGAGTTGTGTTTCGCTGACCATGGCACGAAGTTGGTCATTTTTACGGATACGGCGCATGCGCGTCGCTGGGAAAGCTGGGCGATTGAACGTATAAGTCATAACAATCTCGATGTTCAGTATTACACTATAGGAATAATTGAATCATTTAAGTCATGCTAGGGGAGAAAACTTAGCGGCTTAGATCAATTGAAAAACCTAGCTATTGTAGCCCCATATTTTAAAGTGTGTGCAAAATAATGGGGCATTTATCGTTCCCTTGGATGTTAGCAGCGTATGAATGATGTAAAGAGAAACTGGACTGGAAATATTCAATTAGGTGCAAAGGCAGATCATGACGTGGTCTTGAAGCAGCTTTGTAAAGCATTTAATGCCTGTCCTTTTTTTAAGTACAGTGGCATGGTCATGCGTGTCGTTGATGATCAGATTGAAGGATATTTTGAAATGCAGCCTGAGTTGGTAGGAAATGTCGCATTTCAAATTTTACATGGTGGAGTTGCTGCAACAATGTTAGATAGCATTGGTGGTGTTGTTGCAATGGAACAGCTCTATCGCCGTGCAACGCCTGAGGATTTACCCGATACCATCAAAAAAGTGTCGCGTTTGGCGACAGTTGATATGCGTGTGGATTATCTTGCGCCGGGTCGTGGAAAATATTTTATTGCTCGAGCAGAAACTTTACGTTTAGGACGTAAAGGTTGCACTATGAGAATGACGATGGTCAATGATGAAGGGAAACCGATTGCAACAGCAATTGCTTCATATGCATTTTAAAAATAGACCAATAATTAAAGCGTCTCAGACGCTTTTTTTATATTTGTATATAAGTTTTACCGAAAATAATTATCAAAATATAAGAATTGAACGCACCAGTTATTTTTTTTATTCTCGCTATGTGATTTTTTGTCGTTAGAATGCTTTTAAATTTTTTGCTCGAATTTTGACCTGTTGTTTTAACATTCGGTTAAGTTTTTAAAAATAGACTGATCGGCTGATTAAACCAAAAGTTAAAATTTTCTTTAATTTTCAGGAATAACTTATGAGTGACGCCCAAGCGAATCAACAAGATGCTGCTTTAAATTCGGCATCAGATGATGCAATGAAAGCAAAACGTAAAAAGTTTTTAGGATTTTTTGCAATCATTCTTATTCTTGCAGCAATTTTGTATGGCATTTGGGCGATTTTCTTCAATCATTCTGTGACTACAGATAACGCTTATGTAGGGGCGGAAACTGCACAAATCACTTCGATGGTGAATGGTCAAGTTGCCGATGTTTTGGTTAAAGATACGCAACAAGTGAAACAGGGTGATGTACTGGTTCGCATTGATGAGCGTGATGCCAAAATTCAATTAGCACAAGCTCAAGCTGAATTGGCAAAAGCGCAACGTCAATACAAACAGAGTCAGGCAAATAGCAGCTCACTTAACTCGCAAGTTGTGGTTCGTAATGATGAAATTACCAGTGCTCAAGCACAAGTAACTAAAGCACAAGCTGATTTTGATCGTGCCACACTAGAATTAAAACGCCGTAATGAACTGGCAGCTTCTGGCGCAATTTCAAAAGAAGAATTAAGTAAAGCACAAAGTGCTGTGTCAACGGCAAAAGCAAGTTTGGATTTAGCGCAGGCTGGATTGGCTCAGGCAACGTCAAGCCGTAAAGCAGCTGAAAGTACTTTGGCCGCAAATGAAGCATTGATTCAAGGGGTCAATGAATCATCTACGCCTGATGTTTTGGTTGCTCAAGCTCATGTTGAACAAGCCAAATTGGATTTAGATCGTACTGTGATAAGAGCACCAGTCGATGGTGTTGTAACACGTAAAAATATCCAGATTGGACAGCGTGTAGCACCCGGTACAGTGATGATGTCAGTGGTTCCTATTGCTGCGCTTTATGTTGATGCGAACTATAAAGAAAGCCAACTTGCGAAAGTAAAAGCAGGGCAGAAAGTTACACTCAAATCTGATTTATACGGTGATGATGTTGTTTACCACGGTGTAGTTCAAGGCTTCTCTGGCGGTACAGGCGCCGCATTTGCTTTGATTCCGGCTCAGAACGCAACTGGTAACTGGATTAAGGTGGTACAACGTTTACCTGTACGTATTTCTCTAGATCCAAAAGAGCTTGCTGAACATCCACTGCGTGTCGGCTTGTCGATGGAAGCGGATATTGACCTTGCATCGAAGTAATTAGCCATGAAAACGCAAACACCTTTTGCAGAACTGAGTGGTGGACGATTACTGCTTGCAGCATTTGTTATTGCACTCTCAAACTTTATGGTGGTTTTAGATACCACCATTGCCAATGTATCTGTACCACACATCACAGGGAACTTAGCTGTTTCAAGTTCACAAGGGACTTGGGTTATTACGTCCTATGCTGTGGCTGAAGCAATTTGTGTTCCTTTAACTGGTTGGTTGGCAGGACGCTTTGGGACTGTTCGGGTCTTTGTCTTTGGACTGATTGGTTTCACTATTTTTTCATTCCTCTGTGGTTTAGCAACCTCACTGGAAACATTGGTATTTTTCCGTATAGGTCAAGGGCTTTGTGGTGGTCCACTGATGCCACTCAGCCAAACCTTGCTCATGCGTATTTTCCCTCCAGAAAAGCATTCACAAGCCATGGGAATGTGGGCAATGACCACTGTCGTTGGCCCAATTTTAGGTCCGATTTTGGGCGGCTTAATCAGTGATAATTTGTCGTGGCACTGGATTTTCTTTATCAACATTCCTGTCGGTATTTTCTGTGTCTTAGCTGCGATACGCTTGCTTTCTGTTGCTGAAACCAAAACTGAAAAATTACGTATTGATGCCATTGGCTTGGGCTTATTGGTGTTGTGGATTGGCGCATTGCAACTCATGCTTGATCTTGGGCATGAGCGGGATTGGTTCAATAGCAGCAGCATTATTATGCTTGCTCTGATCGCTGTTGTTGGCTTTATCGTGTTTATGATATGGGAGCTGACTGAGAAGCATCCTGTGGTCAATCTCTATGTATTTAGGCATCGGGGATTTGCAGTTTCTGTGCTCGCACTGGCTTTTGGCTTTGGCTCATTCTTTGGCAGTATTGTCTTGATCCCGCAATGGTTACAGATCAATTTGGGTTATACCGCAACATGGGCAGGTTATCTCACCGCCACGATGGGATTTGGTAGTTTAACCATGTCGCCTATCGTTGCGAAACTGGCAACGAAATACGATCCACGAGCATTGGCAAGTTTTGGTTTAGCTTTGCTCGGTGTTGTTACCGTCATGCGTATGTTTTGGGTGACCGATGCAGACTTTATGGCCTTGGCATGGCCGCAGATTTTGCAGGGCTTTGCTGTACCGTTTTTCTTTATTCCACTGTCGAATATTGCAATGGGATCGGTATTATCATCAGAAATGGCTTCTGCCGCAGGTTTGATGAACTTTTTACGGACCATGGCAGGGGCTATTGGTGCATCGATTGCAGTGACAATTTGGGATGATCATACCAAAGTGGCGCGTAGTGAAATGGTTAATTCTTTACATCCACAAGAAGTACAAAATAGCTTGCTTCAAAATGGATTCTCTCCAGATGCAACACTGGGTGTGATTGCGAATTTAGTCGATAAAGAGGCAATTACTATATCAGCCAACCATGTATTTATGCTTCTAGCACTGGTATTTATATTTGCGAGTGCATTCATTTGGTTGAGTCCAAAACCGAAACCGATCTCAGGTGGATCTGCACCACATTAACTTAGATGAAAATAGGTTGTTGACTATAAAAAAACTCGGATATTTAATCCGAGTTTTTTATTTTTCTACTTTTTATTTTCATTGTAATTTTTTTATCAAAAAGTACTTTTTGAGAGAGGAAAATCAAAAGACTTGGAAAGTGTTTTTTAGCGTCAATTTAAAGGTTTTGGGTGTAAAATATACTAAATTTGCATTTTTTTAGTGAAAAGCTTGATTAATCGAAATTATAGGCGTATAAAGCATAACCTCTGGTGCGGGATGGAGCAGTCTGGTAGCTCGTCGGGCTCATAACCCGAAGGTCGTTGGTTCAAATCCAGCTCCCGCTACCAATTTATTTATTTGAATTTTGCTCTGTGATGTTTTAAATATTGCTGATGGTCATAATCGCTTTGGCAATGAAATTAGCTTAAATAACCCTAAATATAGCTAAAATTATTAGATTCTAGAAATGTTGTTATCCTCTCTCATTTGTCTAATCTTGTAGTAAATCAAAATCGATCACTTGAGCTCAGTAATGAGTGATTCTGTCGTGAAAATTATCAATGAATGGCGTATAGCCAAAGCCGTGAATGGCAATGAAATATCTGTACAAATTATCCCGCTTAAACGTCAACAAAATACGTTGGAAGGTTTTAAATGGGTTGAAGTTGGGAAAAAAGTTCTACTAGAGTCTGGTCAAGAAATTGACTTTAATTTAGATGGAAATAGCTTCTATACTTCGGTGAATCAGCTTTATCGATTGACATAAAAATTTCACATAGCTGTAGTACTTATTAAATGAAAATAGGCTGATTGAAAGCATCACGGTCTAATTTTATTTATATTCAAACAAGATATTTGAAGGTACAGCAGGCATGAGTGAAACAATCAATGGTACAGTAAAATGGTTCAATGAAAAGAAAGGATTTGGATTTATTCAATCTGATTCTGGCCAAGAAGTGTTTGCCCATTTTAGTGAAATCCAAAGCAAAGGCTTTCGAGCACTACAAGAAGGGCAACGCGTAACATTTACGTTAGGTGAGGGGCAGAAAGGGCCAGTAGCTAAAACGATTACTGTGATCTAAGGCATTAGATCACAATAAAAAAGCTCACATTAGGTGGGCTTTTTTATCGTCTGTTGTTTTATTTTCACTTTTTATGAAGCGTTGATTGAAGCTTCTACTGTATTAGAGCAATTTCGATAGATAAAGGCTCGCTCAGCATATCCTTTATGTTCTAGATGGTAATTAGGTGACATCCAACGTATTGACTGTCTCAATATGCTAGACAGACGCGAGACAGCCTCATTTTGAAGCCGTCTCAAATGCTTTTGGATTTATCCCATTGGGATATGAATGACATCTGGTTCGTTTTTTAGTTTTGGTAAAGCGAGATTGATTAAAGTAAGTGTTGAAAGTGATGTTAAAAGCATCAGCAGAACTTCCAATGAGTTACTTAGTACAAATAGAAGGGAATAAAATACAAAAAAGCACATCAAACTGATGAATGGATTTTTAAAATACAATGAGATAAAGATTGAATATAAGAATGAAGAAAAGAATAAATTAAAGTTTTTATTCATTCCGAGCTTATCAAAAAATATAATAACGAGAAAAATTATTACAACTGAGAAAGCAAAAATAAAAAGATTTTTGAAGATATTCATTCTTATTCCTCTGTTTTAAAGCATAAAAAAATCCCCACATATAAGGGCCTCATCTTAAAGGGGGATTAGGGAATACACTTTGTTTTAAATAAGCCTTTATGTTTGATTTTTCGTCTAAAATTATCATGGCTAATCATTTTAAACTTAATGAAAAATAATGGATTATCAAAAGCTTGGTGTATGAGAAAATTATAAGTATTCAAAAAAATATCGGTATAATCTTTGGCTTACATAACTATGAGAAATTTCTTACATTTGATTAAAAATTGGTCAAAATGTTAATGCTATATTTTATTAATATTGTTAAATATCAATATCTTGTATTTAATCTGTTAAATTTCAACAAAAGATCATTAATAATTCTTAACATAGGTGCTATTTTTAGTATACAAAATAAATTTGAAATTAAAAATAGCTTTATAAAACAAAAATATGTATCCTGTTTTTTAAGTTTTCTAATAAAGCTTATTCAAAATTCCACTCCCGCATTGTACATACGAGAAATAAATGAAAATCCAGTTGTGCTATGCAAGCCTGCGACAAGGTCATGCAAATGATTTGATAGATGATTTAAGTGATATCTTGTCTATAGCTAGAGAATTTAACTCTAAACATCTCGTCTTTGGTGTTTTGTATTATGCGAATAATGCATTCTTTCAATGCTTAGAAGGAGAGGATTTTATCGTTTTGCCATTATTCGAAAGTATTAAAAAAGACTTCAGGCATAACAATATTATTGAATTTGAGGTCAAAAATATTGATAAATACAACTTTAAAAGTTGGTCAATGAAATACGTTCAAAAAAGTTCAAAAGTAGACATTTTTTTTAATCGTATAGGTTGTGAAGAATTTACTCCCTCGATGATTAATGAGCAAAATTTAAGTGGTCTGCTAGAGGCTTTGTTGAATGAAAACCAGACACGTGTTCGTAAAAAGGTTGGATTGAATCAACGTGGTATCCGACCATATCTATAAATCTAAGAATATCTAATTTTATCTAAAGAATTAATTTCGACCACTTTGAAGAGTTTATTTTTATAATGAATTACTTTATTGATGTATGCGTTGTCTAATTCATCCCATAAGTCGAAGTTAAAGAAATCGGCAGTTTCGGCATAGATCCACAAGTAGTTTGAAACTTTAGCTTTCTTAATAGAATCGTAAGCTGAATCTTTAACCTTTTTTAATTTATGTAGCTTTAATTCTTCATCTTGAAGAATAATCGCTTTAACCTTCAAAAATAATACCTCCAAGGCATATGTCGCAGTTATATATTATACCTGAGTGATTGTAATGCACATTTCGGAATGTAAAAAATGTAAGTCAAGGAACAAGAGCAACTTAATTATAATCTTTGCAGACTACTGCATAATTGTTTTTAAACAAAGCAACTAGCATTTTGATTTATATAATGATTCCCATGCTTGATTTTATATTTGATGTAGAAAATAGATCCAATCTTTCATTTTTTATTCTGAAAATATTCAATCAGCAATTAAATTTTTGTTATGAAATAAAAACCTGTCAATAAAAAAGCCACTTTGGTAAGTGGCTCTTTTATTTACGGTATTTTGGTGGAGATGGCGGGAGTTGAACCCGCGTCCGCCAGCACTACACTCGAGAATACTACATGCTTAGATATCGTCTATTGTTTTAACACCAAGTGACCCGACGAACAGGGTACAAAGTGCGATCCTCTAAGTTTGGTATAAAGCCCCGAGGCTTGACTCTATACGGACTTGTGTGCGTGCGCTTCGGTCGGGTTCCTAGACCACAAGTATTCTAGGAAGCGGACAAGCTGCCCTTAGGCAGCTAGAGCGTAAGTTTCGTCGTTTGCGACTATTTAAATGCAAATTTTATTTACGAGAGAAAATGCGCTCTCGGCATGCATCTATGAGCTTCATCACCAGCGTCGAAGCCAATAACATCCCCATATATGAGCGAGCATCATAACACAAATATAGGAAATTTAAATCTAAATCTCTAATGCAATGTATTTGTGATTGAAAAGTAGGCATTCCAAACATACGGTAGTGAAATACAGAATAATTTACAGAAAATTTACGCCTTACTCTTATTTCAATATAGAGAATTTACGCAGTCAATTTCCATACTAATACCGACTTATTTTTTAAATGGCATGTGCTATGTGGGAATTTATTTCCGTATTTATCCTTGCATTGGTTTTAGCCTACCCATTGGGACGCTATCTTGCAGATGTGATGCAAGCTCAACCAATGAAAAGCGATCTTTTCTTTAAATGGATCGAACAACCAATTTACGCCATTTTGAATGTGAAACAAGTGGGTATGAATTGGCGGCAATATCTTACCGCGTTTGTCCTCAGTAATCTTTTTTTATTGGGTATAAGTATAGCGATCTTGATGACGCAAGCTTGGTTACCGTTGAATCCAGATCGTATTCCTAATATGAATTGGGATTTGGCAGTACACACAACGATTTCATTTCTAACCAATACCAATCAGCAGCATTATTCAGGACAAGCTCAATTGTCTTATCTGTCGCAAATGACAGTGATTGTTGGTTTGCAATATTTATCTCCAATTATGGGCTTGGCTTTGTTAACAGCCATGTTAAGAGCATTATTTTTACAGCCCAAAGATCAAGCTGCTGAAAATGTTGAACTCAAAAATGCGTCACAAATTAATCTTGGAAATTATTGGATGGATATGATCCGACCATTATTCCGATTCTTTATTCCTTTGGGTTTGTTTTTTTCTCTATTACTGACTTTTCAAGGTGTGCCATCAACACTTTCTGCTGGTCCAACTGCGCAAGTTTTAGATCGAAGCACTGAAGTTCAGACCCAGCATATTCCTCTTGGACCTGTTGCACCGATGGTGGCGATCAAGCAATTAGGTAGTAATGGTGGTGGTTGGTATGGTCCAAACAGTAGCGTGCCTTTAGAAAATCCAACGCCATTATCAAATGTGTTGGAGATGCTAGCGATCTTGCTGATCCCCATGTCGGTTGTGTTTATGCTAGGTCGTTTTGTGCAACGCAAAAAATTAATGTGGATGATTTTGGGCACCATGTTGTTGATGTCATTGGCTTCTACTTTATTCACTTTGTGGACTGAAAAATCCTCCTTGATTCCTAATATTGCATTAATGGAAGGTAAAGAAGTCCGATTTGGTGTTGAAGCCTCTGCTTTATGGGGAAGTTTAACCACACAAGTGAATAATGGTTCGGTCAATATGATGCATGACTCAGCTTCACCATTAACGGGTTTGGTTGAACTATGCAATATGCTGATCAATGCCATTTGGGGCGGAATCGGTTGTGGTTTATTACAGTTCTTTATTTATCTATTTTTAGCTGTATTTATTGCAGGTTTGATGACTGGTCGCACGCCTGAATTATTTGGACGAAAAATTGAAGTCACTGAAATTAAGTTATTGGCATTGGTCATTCTCTTACAACCAGTGGTAATTCTTGGTTTAACTGCAATCGCCATCGCTTTCCCATCTTTAACAGGAAATTCAAACCCTGCATCGCATGGTATTAGCCAAGTCTTTTATGAATATGTGTCTGCGTTTGCCAATAATGGTTCTGGTTTTGAAGGTTTAGCCGACAACACTGTATGGTGGAATTTAAGTACCAGTGTTGCGTTATTAGCAGGTCGTTATAGCGTGTTGATCATTCCAGTTTTAATTGCAGTCAGTCTAGCAACCAAACCTAAAGCAGATGAGACCAAGGGTTCTTTACAGATTGAGTCGCCTACATTTGCGCTGACCTTAATTGGAATTGTACTGATTTTAACGCTTTTGCAATTTATGCCAGTGTTGGTGATTGGACCAATTGCTGATTATTTATCTGTAAAGATCTAGTGGAGCAAGCACTATGAATCACTCTAATGCGACACAAATGGATATCTTGAATAAAGAAATTATTCAGCAAACCTTTTATAAATTATTACCACAGCATGCCTTTAAAAATCCTGTAATGGCATGTGTATGGATTGGAACTGTCTTAACCATCGTAGCAACGTTGATGGGTAGCACCAGTTTTGGATTTGGTATTTTACTGAGCTTGATCTTACTGGTAACCGTTTTGTTTGCCAATTATGCCGAAGCAGTAGCAGAAGCCAAAGGACGTGGACAGGCATCTTCTTTACGCCAAGCTCGTGAAAACTTAACGGCAAATAAAGTTGCTGATCTAAATGCTACTCCAATGGTGATTTCTGCAAATTTATTAAAAAAAGATGATTTGGTGATCATCAAAGCTGGTGAAATCGTGCCCGCGGATGGTGAAATCATTCAAGGTTTTGCCACCATTAATGAGTCGGCGGTGACAGGTGAGTCTGCACCAGTATTACGTGAAGCCAATACGGATCGGTCAGGTGTGATTGGGGGTACCAAAGTTTTATCTGATCAAATTATTGTTCGTGTCAGTAATGAGGCAGGCAATAGTTTTTTAGATCGCATGATCGCTTTGGTTGAGGGTGCAAACCGTCAAAAAACACCGAATGAAATTGCGCTGAGTATCTTACTCAATATCATGACCATTACTTTTATCGTTGTGGTTGCCACATTACCGTTTATTGGTTCTATGGTGGGCATCAAAATCAGTCTAGTGATGTTGATTGCATTATTGGTCTGTCTCATTCCAACTACTATTGGTGGTTTGTTGCCTGCGATTGGGATTGCAGGAATGAACAGAGCCTTAAAAGCAAATGTGTTGGCGAAGTCAGGTAAAGCTGTTGAGGTTGCTGGTGATATTGATGTATTGCTGTTGGATAAAACAGGCACAATAACCTATGGTGATCGCCAAGCAACCGCTTTTTATCCATTGGCTAGTGTGAGTCCAAGTGAATTACGCCAAGCAGCAATGCTCACGTCTTTTGCTGACCCAACGCCTGAAGGTAAATCGGTCGTTAGTTTAGGTAAAGAAATGGGTGAAAGTATCCGTGAACCGAAAGACGCAGAATTTATTCAGTTTAACGCTTCAACACGGTTATCAGGGGTTGATTTAGCGACAGGGCAAAATATTCGCAAAGGCGCAGTGGATGCGATTCTAAAATTTACCCAGCAAGAGATTAAAGACAATATTGAGCTAAAAACCCGTGTAGAGCAAGTCGCTTCTAAAGGCGCAACTCCATTGGTTGTTGCATCGAATCATACAATTTTAGGTGTGATTGAACTTTCAGATGTGATTAAACAAGGGATTAAAGAACGTTTTGCATTGTTACGAGAAATGGGGATTAAAACCATCATGGTAACAGGGGATAATCCTTTGACCGCTGCTGCAATTGCCGCTGAAGCAGGGGTAGATGATTATATTGCTGAAGCTCGACCTGAAGATAAATTAGCTTGTATTCGTAAAGAACAAGCCGCAGGGAAATTGGTTGCGATGGTCGGTGATGGAACCAATGATGCACCCGCTTTGGCACAAGCCGATATTGGTTTAGCCATGAACTCAGGTACGCAAGCTGCTAAAGAAGCGGGAAATATGGTCGATCTAGATTCTGATCCAACCAAATTGCTTGATGTGGTAGAAATTGGTAAGCAGCAGTTGATTACCCGTGGTGCTTTAACCACATTTTCTTTAGCAAATGATGTGTCTAAATACTTTGTGATTTTACCTGCATTGTTCGCCGTTGCGATTCCTCAACTTGGTATTTTGAATATTTTGCAATTGAATAGCCCAGGTAGTGCGGTGATTTCTGCATTAATTTTTAATGCACTGATCATTCCGATGTTGATTCCTTTAGCGCTGAAAGGGGTGCAATTTAAACCTGCCAGTGCCTTACAGCTATTGCGTCGTAATATGTTGATCTACGGTGTAGGTGGTGTGTTTTTCCCTTTTATTGCGATCAAATTGATTGACCTTGTTGTGTCGTTGTGGATTTAGGAGTACGTCATGAATACATTAGAAAATCTTCCCTTATCGACTGAAGCGCAATCCTTTTTTCGGTCTAGTCTGGGTTTAGTACTGGTTGGGTTCTTGATCGCAGGCGTACTGTATTGCAGTGTGAGTGTATCTTTAGCTCAATTGTTATTTCCAAAACAGGCCAATGGTAGTGTCATCGAGTTAAATGGAAAAATTGTCGGGTCAAGCTTGGTGGGACAGAGCTTTGTGAGTGAACAATATTTCCATAGTCGTCCGAGTGCTGTGAATTATAATGCGGATGGTGTAGCTGGAAGTAACTTGGCAGTGTCTAATCCTGAATTGCAAAAACAAATTAAAGAAAGAACCTTGCAGTTTGCTCAAAACAATCAAATTGTTGAGCAACAAGTACCACCAGAAATGATCACTGCATCGGGTAGCGGGATTGATCCAGATATTTCACCTGAAAGTGCGCTATTACAGGTGAAACGTGTGGCACAACAACGTGCTTTACCCGAGCAGAAAGTCAGAGATTTAGTGCAACAACAGATTCAACCTGTTCAATTGGGCTTGTATGGGCAGGCACGAGTCAATGTGCTTCAGCTCAACATCGCTTTAGATCAATTATCATCAACCTCACGTTGATAGAGCTTAACCTATGCAGATCGACCGAAATAACAAAGCAGATGCATGGTTGGCACATAGCCAACGTGAACAATCTGGACGTTTAACCATTTTCTTGGGGGCGGCACCTGACGTGGGCAAAACCTTTGCCATGTTGTCGAGAGCACATGAGTTGATGCGACAAGGTCATCATGTGCTGGTGGGCGTGGTCGAAACGCATGGTCGAGCTGATACTGAAGCTTTGATTCAAGGTCTGAATGTTGTTCCTAAAAAGACTGTTGAATATCAAGATCGATTTTTAGATGAAATGGATCTTGATCAAATTCTGAAGTTAAAACCTGAAATTGTTTTGGTTGATGAACTCGCACATCGAAATGTGCCCAATAGCCGTCATGAATATCGTTGGCAAGATGTGAATGAGTTATTAGATGCGGGTATTGATGTGTATAGCACATTGAATATTCAGCATCTCGAAAGTTTGAATGATGTGGTCTATCAAATCACGGGCATTCGGGTAACAGAAACGGTGCCTGATGCACTATTAAAAAGATTAAAAGATATTAGGCTGGTCGATCTTCCTGTACCTGAACTATTGGAGCGTATGAATCATGGCAAAATTTATTTAGCGGATGTCGCTCCACATGCTTTGCAAGGCTTTTTTAAGCCAGCCAATCTCACTGCTTTACGAGACCTCGCAATTCAAACGGTTGCAGGACAGGTGGATATTGATTATCGGGAGAAATTTGTAGCTCAAGGACAAATTATTCCGATTCAAAATCATGTGATGTTAGCCATTGATGGAACTGAGTTTTCAGAGGATTTAGTCAGACGAGCACATCGAATTGCCGAAAGGAGAAATGCGACTTGGAGTGTGATTTCAATTCAAAAAAGCAAAATTGAAAACAGGCAAACTTTTGCTGTTACTAAAGCATTTAATTTGGCACGTAAGTTAGGTGCAGATACCTATTTATTGTATAGCAATCAAATTGCAGCAACGATTTTACAGGCTGCTTATGATTATGGGGCATCTAATATTTTATTGGGCAAGAGCGCTAAAAAATCATTATGGCAACGCTTATCTTCAGATCATATTGCTGATCAGCTTTTAGAAAAACAACATCCTTTTGAGATTACTTTTGTTCAGCCGTTAAAAGCCAAAAATAATGAATCTAAAACGCGAATAGATAACTCAACCTCTGATTGGTTAACGCAAGGTTTTGGTTTCAATCCGCGTGAGATCACGGAAAGTATTTTAATTGTATTACTCGGTTTTCTTGTTGCACTGGTGAGTGATCACTTTATTGGTTATAGCGAACTGGCTTTGATTTTTGTGGTGACAGTGCTGATTGTTGCGATGCGGACAAGAATGCTGATTACGATTATGAGTGTCTTGATTTGCTTTCTACTTTATAACTATTTCTTTATTGAACCACGATTTACCTTTCGAATCAGTGCCGAGCGTGGCGTGATGACGATTATTATGTTTATCGTTTCTGCTTTATTAGTAGGACGATTGGCCAATCAACTACGCGCTCAAGTGCTGAGTTTGCGCGCTGCAAATTCGATGTCACTCCAATTGCAAGAGTTAGAGCGGAAGTTATCCTCTTGTGTTGATATTGAGCAAGTTTTAAATATAGCCAAACAGCATTTGGAAAGTTCACTAAATGCCGCTGTTTGGTTGAGAGTGGGCGCACAATCTATAGGCGATGCATCGATTTTGAATGAAAAAGATCAAATTGCAGCAGATTGGACACAAAAGAACGCTAAACCATGTGGACGTTTTACCAATACTTTGACCAATTCAGAATGGTGGTTTAACCCAGTAAATTTAGTGGCAGATTTTGGTGTGGTTGCCATTCGATTTAACCGTAATTTGCAAAGTATTCACTTCGAGCAGCAACGTTTGGCTGAGTTAATGATTGATGATATTGCACAAACGCTTTCTAGGGTGCAGCTATCGTTGCAGTTGGAAAATTCTAGAGTCGTTGCTGAAACTGAAAAGCTTCGTTCTGCTTTATTGTCATCCGTATCACATGATTTGCGTTCGCCGTTGGCTGCGATGATTGGTTCAGCAGATACGCTTAAATATTATGGCGAACAAATGCCTGAGACAGATCGCCATGAATTATTAGATACTATTCATATAGAAGGTGAGCGTTTAGATCGCTATATTCAAAATCTTTTGGATATGACTCGTCTAGGTCATCAAGGATTAACGCTCAGTCGTGCTTGGATTGGCGTTGATGAGTTAATTGGTTCTGCAAGTGAACGTTTAAAACGATATCAACCACATGTAAGCATTAAGACCTTATTTACCGAAGAGCTACCTGCGTTATATGTACATCCTGCTTTAATTGAGCAAGCTGTTTTTAATGTTTTAGAAAATGCAGCCAAATTTTCTCCAGAAAATGTGGCTATAGAAGTGAATATTCAGCAGATCGAAAGCTATTTACAGATCGAGATTGAAGATCAAGGTGTTGGTATTCCTGAAGATGAGCGTGAGCAGATTTTTGATATGTTCTATACCATGCAAAGGGGAGATCGAGGTAAAACAGGAACAGGGTTGGGTCTTTCAATTGTAAAAGCGATTATTGGCGCGCACATGGGGAGTATTGAAGCTTTTAGTGGCAAACATGGTCAAGGCACTTTAATTAGAATACGATTACCTTTACATCAGGATTAAAATGATTTCATGCCTCATACATTAAACGCCCAAGCTTCAATTCTTATTATTGATGATGAACCACAAATTCGAAAATTTTTGGACATTGCTTTGCGCGCGCAAGGCTATAAAGTGTATGTGGCTGAGAATGGTATGAAAGGACTTGAGACTTTGGCGAGTCGAGGTGCAGATTTATTGATTCTAGATTTGGGTTTGCCTGATATGGATGGTCAAGAGGTTTTGACTGAGTTAAGGCAATGGTCTGACATTCCTGTGATCGTACTTTCTGCGCGTCCTGATGAAAATCAAAAAATTAAATTGCTTGATGCTGGCGCGAATGATTATGTCACGAAACCATTTAGCATTCAGGAACTGTGTGCACGCATTCGAGTGATGTTTCGCAATAAACCGCAACAGGTTGAACAGAAAATTGTCTTTGATGATGGTCAATTATCTGTGAACGTGGCTGAACATATGGTTAAGTTAGCGAATGAAGAAATTGCTCTCACCAAAAAGGAATTCCAGCTTTTAGCACTACTGATTCGCCATCAGGGTAAGATAGTTACGCAGAAACAAATCATGACCGAGTTATGGGGTGTTAGCCATGAAGAAGATACCCATTATCTGCGAATTCTCGTCAAAAAACTCCGAACCAAAATCGGAGATTCAGCACTCACACCCGCTTATATTTTTACAATAGCAGGCGTTGGATTACGCTTTAAGGAAAGCTAAATAAGAACTCATAATATTTTAGAATAATAAAAAATTAGTCGAAGATAAAATAAATGAATTTTATGTATCTATTTAAATAATAAAGTATTTATTCAAATGAAACTCTTTTCAGATCATTTTTATTACCTAATTTTTTAAATTTATTTTGTTTAATTTTTGCTGAATAGAAATTAACTAAAGAGAAAATTTGAGAAATTAGGAATCGAAGGCATCGTGATAGTCAATTTGGATTTTTACTAAACAATATTAACCTGAAGTTAATGAACTGCAAATGGGGTTGATTGATTGGAAACTTGAAAAAGCTTTTTATAAGAGAAGATCAAGACATAACCAAGGAAATACACATGGAAGGTTCTGTTCAGCATAAAGAACGACTTTGGACAAAGCGTCGACATAGTAAACAACTAAAATTGGAAATGGCAAGCAAATACACAGATGGTGTGGTCATTCCAACAGAAGATATTATCAAAGTGTTAGAAACGCTGATTGCTCCTGGAGATCGAGTTGTTTTAGAAGGGAATAATCAAAAACAAGCCGACTTTTTATCTCGTTCTTTGGCAAAAGCCAATCCTGACGTTTTACATGACTTGCACATGATTATGCCAAGTGTGGGGCGTGCCGAACATTTAGATTTATTTGAAAATGGAATTGCTCGAAAACTCGATTTTTCTTTTGCAGGCACACAAAGTTTACGTATTAGTCAGTTGCTAGAGGATGGACTGCTTGAGATCGGGGCGATCCATACATATATCGAACTGTATTCACGTTTATTGGTTGATTTAATTCCGAATGTCGTGCTATCGGCAGGTTTTATGGCAGATCGACAAGGAAATATTTACACAGGTCCAAGTACGGAAGATTCACCAGCGCTAATTGAACCTGCTGCTTTTAGTGATGGCATTGTAATCGTGCAGGTTAATGAACTTGTAGATGATGTGACTGATTTGCCAAGAGTAGATATTCCAGCATCTTGGGTCGATTTTGTCGTGGTTTCTGATAAACCTTTTTATATCGAACCATTATTTACACGGGATCCTAAACACATTAAACCAGTGCATGTCTTAATGGCAATGATGGCAATTCGAGGTATTTATGAAAAGCATCAAGTACAGTCATTGAATCATGGTATTGGTTTTAATACCGCTGCGATTGAGCTGATTCTGCCGACTTATGGCGAGTCATTAGGCCTAAAAGGAAAAATCTGCCGAAACTGGACGCTCAATCCACATCCAACCTTAATTCCAGCAATCGAAACAGGCTGGGTTGAAAGTGTGCATTGCTTTGGTACAGAGCTCGGCATGGAGAAATATGTCGCTGCTCGTCCTGATATTTTCTTTACTGGTCGAGATGGTTCATTGCGCTCAAATCGGATGATGTGTCAGCTTGCAGGTCAGTATGCTGTTGATTTATTTATTGGTGCAACTTTGCAAGTAGATGGTGATGGGCATTCATCAACTGTAACGAAAGGGCGCTTAGCGGGATTCGGTGGAGCACCGAATATGGGACATGATCCTCGTGGACGTCGTCATGCTACACCTGCTTGGATTGATATGCGAGTCGCAGGAAATACGGATACAGATACGTATTTAGCCCGCGGTAAAAAGTTAGTTGTTCAAATGGTTGAAACTTATCAAGAAGGTGGTAAGCCAACATTTGTTAAGACTTTGGATGCTGTGGATGTGGCTAAGAAATCAGGAATGGATTTAGCGCCAATCATGATCTATGGTGATGATGTTACGCATTTATTAACAGAAGAAGGTATTGCCTATTTATACAAGGCGCGCAGCTTAGAAGAGCGTCGAGACATGATCGCTGCGGTTGCTGGGGTGACTGAAATTGGATTAAGCCAAGATCCTAAAAAGACACAAAAACTACGTCAAGAAGGCCTAGTCGTGTTCCCTGAGGATTTAGGAATTCGACGAACAGATGCGACACGCGAGTTGTTAGCCGCAAAAAATATTGCTGATTTGGTGACTTGGTCAGATGGACTATATGAGCCTCCTGCAAAATTCAGGAGCTGGTAATGAATGCAATCCTAAAAACAACCAGTTTCTTCAGTACCTCAGAGCATCTTGCTGATATGGCAGTTGCGGCATTGTTAGATGAAGTGAATCTAACCCCAAAACCAGCACTGGTTGATCAACGTGGAAGCGGTGCTCACGATGACCTTACGCTTGAGCTAATGGAGCGATCTGCATGCAGTCTAGCACCTATGTTCAAAGCAATGGCAGAAGCAGCAGAGCATCATGGACAGGTTTGTCAGGCGTTAAGAGAAGACATCGGGCAATTGGGGCGACAAGGTGAGCAACGCATGTTGCAAGTTACACAAGGTGTAAATACACTTGTGGTGACTGCTACAGCACTCAGAGTTTTCAATAAACAATCATTTTTTATTGAAAATATTTGTACGACAGCGAGTGAAATTGCACTGATCGAAGATCGTTTCATTCCTCAACAAAAGACGAGTCATGGTGAGAAAGTCAGACAGAAATTTGGTGTAAATGGTGCTAAACAACAGGCTCAACTTGGTTTCCCAATGATCATGCAACATGGTTTGCCTCAGTTAAGACATAGTCGCGATCAGGGGGGGACAGAGTCGGAAGCACGCTTAAATGCCCTCATTTCGATGATGGCACAGCTTACGGATACCTGTGTGATTCATCGTGCTGGACTGGATGGTTTGAACAAGATGCAAATAGGTGCTCAACAGATTTTAGCACTAGGTGGTTGTTCAACTGCTCAAGGAAAACAAAGGCTTGAAGAACTAGAGCGCGACTTATTAGCCATTCGGGCATCAGCGGGCGGAGCGGCAGATTTATTGGCCACGCTTTTGTTTCTTGATGAAGTTGAACAATACAACTGAGTTCGATAACAGGGAATATATCAATGGAAATACTTAATTTTGAATTTACAGCGAGTCATTCGCCAGACAAATCAGCTTTAGTGGGCTGTGTTGGCTCTGGTGATTTAGAAATTTTGATGGAACCAAGTCATTCAGGAAAAACCACCATTCAAGTGATGACATCGGTTGATGGCAGTGAGCAACGGTGGAAAAATTTATTCGATCGCATTTTTTTAGAATCAAATACACCCGCAGTTCATATTGATATTCATGATTTTGGTGCGACGCCTGGTGTAGTGAGATTACGTTTAGAGCAGGCTTTTGAGGAGGTGCAACGTGGTTGATATTGATTACTTACTCAGCAAGCAAAGCTTTGTTGAGCTAGATGCGCGTGAACGGGCTAAATCTTTGTTTGATCAAGGCAGCTTCAAAGAGTTACTTGATCCTTTTAGTCGTATGATGTCGCCGTGGCTACCGAAGCAAAATATTGTTCCTCAAGCCGACGATGGTGTAGTTGTTATTAAAGGAACGATTCAGCAAAAACCTGTGGTAGTGATTTCTATTGAAGGCATGTTCCAAGGCGGCAGTTTAGGTGAAGTTGGTGGTGCTAAGATCGCTGGTGCTTTGGAATTGGCGATAGAAGATAACCAAAATAATATTCCGACTACTGCGATTTTGTTACTTGAAACAGGTGGCGTTCGTTTGCAAGAAGCGAATTTAGGACTCGCCGCGATTGCTGAAATTCAATCCGCGATTGTGGAACTCAGACAATATCAACCTGTGATAGGTGTGGTGGCTGGCAGTGTGGGATGTTTCGGAGGAATGTCGATTGCCGCAGGTTTATGTAGTTACTTGATCATCACACAAGAAGGTCGTTTAGGGTTGAATGGCCCCCAAGTAATTGAACAAGAAGCTGGTAGCAATGAGTATAACGCCAAAGATCGCCCATTTATTTGGAGTATGACGGGTGGTGAACAACGTTTTGCGAGTGGGCTTGTTGATGCATTTGTTGAAGATGATCGTGAGCAAATTAAGCAACAAATTATTAGTTTTATAGCGCAAGGTATTCCAGCTGTGCAACGCAGTACACAAGCTGAATTTTATCTATCTAAGCTTACTCAAGTGGATACCTCTCAACAGATTTCACCGACTGAAGTCCAAGAATTATATCGAGGAGAAAAAGCATGAACATGGATGTAAATGCAATTAAGAACTCATCAAGAGGTCGACACTGGTTTGGTGCTTTAACAGATCAGTTTCAGGCAGTTGATAGCGGAATAGCATCGTTGCTTATTGCTGATGGACAACTAAATGGTAAACCGACTCGTGTTTTTTGTGTCGTGAATAATGAACAGAATCTATATCCAAGGGCACGTCAAGGTGAGGTTGGATTATTAGAAGGATGGTCATTGGCTCGTGCGGTAGACCAGGTCATTGAAGCTGATCGAGATCGTGCAGAAAAGCGTGGAATATTGTGTATTGTTGATGTGCCGAGTCAGGCTTATGGTCGTAGAGAGGAAGTGCTGGGTATTCATCAAGCGCTTTCAGGAGCTGTGGATAGCTATGCGCGTGCCCGTTTAGCAGGTCATCCGATTGTTAGTTTGCTGGTTGGAAAATCAATGTCAGGTGCATTTTTAGCACATGGTTATCAAGCAAATCGTATTCTCGCCTTAAAAGATCAAGGTGTGATGGTACATGCGATGGGCAAAGAGTCTGCGGCACGCGTGACTTTACGGACCGTTGAGGAGTTAGAACGATTAGCAGCCAATATTCCACCAATGGCGTATGACATCGAGAGTTATAACTCTTTAGGATTGTTATCAGATATTTTAGACGTGAGTAATGCTGATCAACCTTCTGTTTTAGATATTCAGCACATACAACAGGCATTAACAGCAGCTTTTGCGGATATTAAACAGCAAGGAACCCATGATCTAAAACATCGCTTGAATGCTGAAAACCGTAGTGCGTCCAAACGCGTGCGTGAACTGTTACGTGAGCAATGGTCATGACCACTTTCCAACCTCACGATTTGTTGTGGGGAATGACTACAGAACTTTTGCCAGATAACGTGTCGCAATGGGTGGTTGAAGCTGTGTCTGAACAAAGACCCGTGGTGGTTAGACGTGCAGTGACCAATCCTAGAAATATTGCGGTTGGGATACGCGGTAAGCAACGGAGCCATCGGTTGGCATTAGAAATGCCAGTAAACGCCATAAGCAAATGCGTGAAACCTGAAAGTTTAATTGATACAGATTTGAGCCAATTTCCACATCTTCAGGGGAAATTAACCGCTATTTATAACTTGATGCAAGGTTTCAATTTGTCATGGGGATATACGGGAAGCGTGGGGTTTGAACTCGCAACTGGGCTGAAAACGGTGAATGAAAATAGTGATATTGATTTATTAATTCGCGCTCAAGAACCAGTTTCAAAGTTGGATGCTCAAAATATCTTAGGGCAATTAGGTGAATTGAATATGAAACTCGATGTGCAGTTACAAACCCCACAAGGTGGTGTTGCATTGAGGGAATGGGCAGGGACAACAGGGAATGTCTTACTAAAACGCAATGATAAGGCTGTTTTGGTAGACAATCCTTGGGGCTAAGGGAATAGCAAAATGAGCTCGATATGGGTATATCCAGGGCAAGGTGCTCAAAAGGTCAATATGTTGCACGATCTTCCGCAACATCCTTTGGTTAATCAGTACCTTGAACAGGCCTCTGATGTTTTAAAAGAAAACGTCATGTTATTAGATCAAGCTGAGGCTTTAAAGTCTACTTATTCAGTTCAACTTTGCTTATATATCGCGGGTGTTGTGAGTTCTGCATTGTTGCAAGAACAAGGGTTTAAACCCAAGTTTGTCGCAGGTTTATCCATTGGCGCTTGGGCAGCTGCAACAGTAGCCAATGTCATTCAGTTTGAAGATGGTGTGCGCTTAGTTGCGAAACGTGGTCAATTGATGCAGCAAGCTTATCCAAGTGGATATGGAATGACGGCCATCATTGGCGCTGATCGCTCTCAGGTTGAAAACTGGGTTTCAGAGGTTCATGAGCAAGATGCAGAAGTTTTTATCGCAAATCTAAATGTCGAAAATCAAATCGTAATTTCGGGATCATTGGATGCTATGCAACGGGTTGCATTATTGGCAAATCAACAAGGTGCAATGACGAAAAAAGTAGAGATCAGTGTGCCATCACATTGTGTGTTATTGGAAAAACAAGCAAAGCAGCTCGCTTGCTTCGTGGAGGGAGTCAATTCACAGCAACCTACAATTCAATATTTAAGTGGTACATCTGCACGGCTACTGAGAACAGATACTCAGATTATTGATGATCTTGTTTTTAATATGAGTCGGATGATTGATTGGCACAACACTGTTCAAGCAGCTTGGGAACGAGGTGCGCGCTTACAGATTGAGGCTTTACCAGGAACGGTTTTAACAGGTTTAGCACGTAAAGTATTTAAAGAAGGAACACTATTATCCTTTCAAAATACACAACTTGAAAGTCTGATTATGGCAATGCAAAAGGACAACGATTTTGTATAAAGCCTAATCAAAAAAATGATGTCACTCAAAGGATAGAGGAAATTTAAAATGATTATATACGGAACAGCTATTTTAGCGATTTGTCATTTATTAGGTGATTACTTTGGGAATACGTTGGGTATGTTACTCGGCGTAAAAGCCAATGTTGGTGGTGTGGCGATTTCCATGCTTTTACTGATATTGGCCAAAGAACTATTGGCAAAAAAAGGTTATTTACCACAAGTCACTCAATTCGGAATTTTATATTGGTCTGGTATGTACATTCCAATCGTAGTGGCAATGTCAGCGGGTCAAAATGTCGTTGCGGCACTATCTGGTGGTTTACTCGGCATCATTGTGTCTGTTGCCTCACTAATCGGAACAGTGCTTGTAATTCGATATTTAAATCGTATTAGTGGCGACTATGAAACTTATGAATGGTCTATCGAAACAACGGAAAAAACAGCTTAAAACGATAAAATCATAAAGGAATTATGAGATGGAAACTTTAATAGCGGTTCTCAGTAAAAATGCACTTGTAACAGCACTTGCGGTAACTGGGCTGATGATGTTTGTTTCACACTTACTGTCTAAATATTTAACCAAAGGAAAATTGCAGAGTTCAGCGATTGCGATCACTTTGGGATTGGTGGTTGCCTATTTTGCAGGTGTTTATACGAACGGGACAAAGGGTATATCTGATATTGCAATTTTCTCGGGATTTGCATTATTGGGCGGGGCAATGATTCGTGATCTCGCGATTGCTTCAACAGCTTTCGAAGTTGATGTTAAAGAGGTAAAAAAGGCGGGTAAAGTTGGATTAGTTGCCTTGCTTTTAGGCTGTGTAGTGCCCTTTGTAATCGGCGTTGTAGTTGCTTGGTTCTTGGGATACAAAGATCCTGTGTCTATGACGACGATTGGTGCAGGTGCGATGACCTATATCGTTGGGCCAATTACGGGTTCGGCTATTGGTGCAAGTTCAGATGTGATTGCTTTGTCTATCGCAATCGGTCTGATTAAATCGGTATTTTTTATGATTGGCACACCCTTGCTTGCAAAGTTTATGTATCTCAAAAGTCCGCGTTCTGCGATGGTATTTGGTGGTTTGGCAGGTACAACCAGTGGTACAGCGGCAGGATTGGCGGGTACAGATGTTAGATTAGTTCCTTATGGTGCATTGGTTGCGACATTTTATACAGGACTTGGATGTTTGCTCGGACCATCTATATTCTTCTTGACCGTAAATGCGATTTTCAGTTAAACAAATTTTGATTTGATCGATGAGGGGAGGTGGTTCAGACAGAATCATCTCCCCTCAATATTTATAGATACTGTCGCGCAAACATTCTGCATTCAGCAATTAATGCTAAGAGGTTCGGATCTCGCTCCTTACTCTTTAGAAAGACCAATCCAATTTCTTGTTTGATTTGATAAGGCGATTGCAGAGGAATCAACTTGACTGAGCTTTCATAAATGGTTGAGATACGACCGGGCAATAAGGCTAAACCCACTCCTGTACTCACCATACTGATTAAAGTAAAAATATCGCTAACCTGTAAAAAGACTTTAGGATCTATGCCTGCTTTTTCAAATACGACGTCACTGTCATGACGTGTTGCAAAGCCTTTGGATAGGGTTAAAAGCGTTTCATCTTTTAATGTACTTAAGTCGATTTCTTCGAGACTTGCAAGCGGAGAATTCTTATTCACAGCTAAATAAATGTCATCTTGAAACATTGCTAAACTTTCAAAATCAGCATCAGATGTTGTTTCATTTAAAGCAACGATAATGGCATCTAATTCAGTCGTTTTTAATTTTTTAACTAAATCGAGATTAGAGCTGAGCAAGAGTTGAATATCCAACTCACCACGCCTCAACTTCAGACCACTAATCACGTTGGGAATGGTATTGACCGTAAGTGAATATAACGAACCTAAATGCAATACTTTTGCCGCGAAACCTGCTGCTTCTCTGGTTTTATTTACAGCGGTAACAATGTCTTGAACAATTTTCTGTGAGTTCTCTTGTAAAACATATGCACTTTTTAGGGGAATTAAATTCCGTCCTTCATTTTTGAATAGAGGACATCGCAAGCTATTTTCTAAAGAGTGTAATGCTTTATGTACGCTGACATTACTGATTTGCATTTCGGCGGCTGTTTTTGAAAGGTTGCCATAACGCATAAATGCGAGGAATATTTGAATTTTCCGTAAAGTTAAATCTTCATCGATTTCCATATCAATAATGCCTGTACCAGATGAGGTCTTAGAAAAAATATTTCTACGTATTTGAACCTTTTTAGCTTCAGTTCATATTAAGGGTAAAATTTAGCTCAATGCTCCATGTTAGACTAAAATCTGTCAAAAAATTAGATGCCTTAATATTCAGGGTCTTGGCGTGCATTGACGATTAATCAGCAGCTTGATGATGGCATATAAATAAGTTAAACAGCCCATTAAAATCAAAAAGTTTAAAAATTCAGATTTCTTTAAGTTTCGTACATTAATTTAAAGATACGGCAAACACCGTAGCAAGCAAAGCAATACCCTTGGCCACATTCTCCAGATGTGGCTTTTTTTATATTTATCACTTAATCTCAGTCTTATTGTTGTGAACATCTAAAAAGTGATTGAGATACTTTTAGCCACTACAATCAGATAAAAATTTAAAAAATCTATAAGTTTTTAGAATGAAAAACAGAGACATATAATTGAAAAATTTATATTAATATGTGATATAGTATGCATTTTAAAAAAGGTTGACGTCATGTGTTGAACTCATGAGTTCTTATTTAAGATTTTGTTTTTAATATATAAATTATTTTTAATATTTTTTGTTACAACCATTTTGTCGACAAGTTTAGCTGTAATTTGCCATATTTTCTTTGCAAAATTTAGCACAAGACTCCTTTATGGAATCAACTTAACCTTACATCGCACAGCTGCTTTTATTTTCACTTTGTTGTCACTTTTTTCATTTAAACCTTAGTTCAGCTGTGTTTTTCAAATTTTTAAAATGGAAGTTTTTTCAATGAAAAATATACAAATCAAAGTAAAGGATCAGTTTGAAACCGAAAATGTTGCAATTGCTTTAATTAGCAAGGTAAATGATCTAGAGATTCCTTTATTTAAACGCATTGAGCATATTGAAATTGAAGGTGAAATTTTGCGACCGAATATGGAATTGCTCTATGAAAATCCAAAAGATGGCCGTATTTATCGTTTTATTGATATCGTTCATTCAAATTAATTTGAATGTGAAGAACTGACTTTTGGGTTTATTGTCGGTTTCGCATAATCGATTTGATGCATTTATTTTGAGTAATTTAAAAGAAATTCCATAACTATAATTGTTGTGGGGTTTTCGCCGTTGAAGTAGGACGTTTTATAAAAAAGCACTAGACGAGTCCAAAACTTATCTAGTGCCATCGATCAAAAGATTATAACGCTGTTTTAGCAGATACAGATTCCCAACCACCGCCTAAAGCACGGATTAAATCTACGCTTGCAAGCATACGATCTCCATTCAGTTGTGCAGCGCGTTGTTGCTGTTGTAATAGATTTCGATCGGAATCAATCACATCTAAATAGCTCACAGCACCTTCACGATAACGTAAATGTGCCAGTTGATTGGCATGCTTACTCGATTTTAGTGCTAAATTTTGAGCCTGTATTTGTTGATCAAGGATGCGTTGATCAGACAAGCCATTTTCAACTTCACGAAATGCATTTAAGACGGTTTGCCGATAACCAGCGACGCTTTCTTCATAAGCTGCACGCGCTTGAGCAACGCCAGCCTTACGTTGTCCACCATCAAACAAAGGCAAAGATAAAATCGTGCCGGCAACAGGACCTAATAAAAAGGTTCGGCTTGACCAGTTCCCTAAGCTCCCTAAACTTGCTGACTCGTATCCGAGTGCACCTGTGAGATCTAATTTGGGGAAAAATGCAGCGCGGGCTATACCAATGCGTGCATTATTTGCTGCCATAGCTCGTTCTGCCGCAGCGATGTCAGGACGACGTTCAAGCAGAGAGGATGGAAGTCCAGCAGGCAAAACAACGAGATCCGAATTCACAGGTTGAGTTGTTAAACTGAATTCCGCTGGCGTTTTACCTAACAATACTGCGAGTGCATGTTCAGCTGTCGCTCGACTACGCGCAATATTTAATGCGTCACTTTGCGCAGTTGATAATTCGGTTTGGGCACGAGAAAAGTCCAATTCACTGACTAAGCCATTGCGATAACGAAGTTGCATTAAATCGCGTGTTTCAGTGAGCAGTTTGATATTCTGCTGATAAATCACTTGCTCGGTATCTAATTGTCGAATCAAAAAATAGGTTTGAGCAACATCTGCTTGAAGTGCAAGTAGAGCAGAGTGATACAACGCTTCTTGTTGCTGAACATCTGCTGTTGCAGCATTCACACTACTTGCGATCCGTCCGAATAAATCTAATTCGTATGAAACGTTTGCTTGTGCTCGCCATAGAGTACTTGCTGAGGTTGGTGCATCCGCATCCAGTCCTAATGATGCAGGGGATGGTTTCTGGCGTGTCGGTCCAAAACCTGCACCAATACTCGGTAAGCGCTCTGCTTGAGCTGCTGATCTTAGCGCACGCGATGATTGAATATTTGCTGCCGCTCTTTTTAGATTTTGATTTCCTGAAATAGCTTGCTGTTCAAGTTCATTCAATTGAGGATCATTAAAGACACGCCACCATTCACCTCGAATGTGTTCATCGGCGGGTTGAGCAATCTTCCATTGTTCGTTTTCAAGTGTCGAATTTGCTTCTTTAAATTTGATAGGAATAATCACTTGTGCTGGTTGATATTCAGGCGCAAGGGAGCAGCCTGCGAGCAGCAGGCTTCCTATCAGTGAGGACAATAACCATTTTGGCGTAGATGCTTTCATCAAATGTCCTCCTTATCGATGATTCGAATTATGTAAAGGTGCTTCGTGTACCGCAGCAGAATGCAATTTATGTTTGCTATTCAATGTACGAATCAGGACATAAAATGCTGGGGTGAGGAATAGACCGAACAACGTGACCCCGATCATGCCAAAGAATACCGCTACACCCATGGCATGGCGCATTTCTGAACCAGCACCTGTCGATGTTACGAGTGGAATTACACCCATAATGAAGGCAATCGAGGTCATCAAAATTGGGCGTAAACGTAAACGACTTGCTTCAACAGCTGCTTTAAATGCCGTAGCACCTTGCATTTCGAGTTCACGGGCAAACTCGACAATTAATATGGCATTTTTACATGCCAGTCCGACGAGTACCATGAGTCCAATTTGGGTAAAGATGTTATTATCGCCACCCGTGAACCAGACTCCAGCCAGTGCTGCCAATATACCCATTGGAACAATCAAAATAACAGCCAAAGGAAGGGTAAGGCTTTCGTATTGTGCAGCTAAAACCAAGAACACGAGTAAGACACTGATTGGAAATACCCACAATCCTGCATTACCCGCTAAGATTTTTTGATAGGTTAAATCTGTCCATTCAAATTTTACCCCGCGTGGCAAGGTTTCTGCTGCAATACGTTCAACAGCGGCCTCTGCTTGGCTTGAAGAATATCCCGGCGCAGGACCGCCGTTAATATCTGCCGCAGTGTAGCCGTTATATCGCACGACCATTTCTGGACCGTAGGTTTGTGTGACTTTCACCAATGAGGAGAGTGGAACCATTTGCCCAGCATCATTTCGTGTTTTGAGCTGTGAAATGTCTTCTGGATTGGCACGGAACGGCGCATCTGCTTGAGCACGCACTTGATAGACGCGACCAAAACGGTTGAAATCATTGACGTATTGCGAACCCAAGTAGATTTGCATGGTATTAAATACATCGGTGATTGCAACACCTTGTTGTTTGGCTTTAACACGATCTAAATCTACATTTAATTGTGGAACATTGATTTGATAACTAGAGAACATTGGCCCTAATTCGGGTGCGGATTGTGCTGCTTTCATAAAGGATTGCGCTGCATCATTTAGGGCCGAGTAACCTAATGCACCACGATCCTCAAGTTGTAGCTTAAAGCCACCCATCGTACCTAAGCCCATCACAGGTGGTGGTGGGAATACCGCAATATAAGCATCTTGAATCGCAGCATATTTTTGATTTAATGCACCAGCAATCGCATTGGCTGAAAGATCAGCGCCTTTACGTTCATCAAATGGTTTTAAGGTGACAAAGACGATCCCTGCACTTGAGCTGTTGGTAAAGCCATTTATGGATAAACCGGGGAATGCCACGGCACTTTCGACGCCGGGTTGTTTGAGCGCGGCATCACTCATTTTTCGGATCACAGTTTCAGTGCGATCGAGTGAAGCACCATTTGGTAATTGGGCAAAACTAATCAGGTATTGTTTATCTTGAGCAGGAACAAATCCTCCGGGAACGATATATGAAATCCCAATGGTCAGACCAAGTAATGCAGCATAGACACCCATTGCTGAAGCTTTATGGGAAATGACGCGGTTCACGCCTCGACCGTATTTGTCCGAAGCACGAGAGAACACGCGATTGAATAATGCAAAGAAGCGTCCAAAGACACGATTCATAAAACGTGTTAATGCATCAGGTTTGGCATCGTGACCTTTCAGCAACATCGCTGCTAAGGCAGGCGAAAGGGTAAGTGAGTTGAATGCTGAAATGACAGTTGAAATAGCAATCGTCATTGCGAATTGCTTATAAAACTGACCTGTTAAACCTGTCATGAATGCAAGAGGGACGAACACGGCAACAAGAGTTAGGGCAATCGCAATAATCGGGCCACTCACTTCACGCATGGCACGATAAGTCGCATCTCTTGGGCTTAATCCTGCTTCAATATTCCTCTCAACATTTTCCACCACGACGATCGCATCATCGACTACGATTCCGATAGCGAGAACCATCCCGAATAGCGAAAGTGCATTGATGGAATAACCAAACGCCAGCATCAGTGCAAATGTACCAATTATCGAAACAGGTACAGCGAGTAAAGGAATGATGGATGCTCGCCATGTTTGTAGAAATAGGATTACAACCACGACAACTAGAGCAATCGCTTCAAGTAAGGTATGAATAACAGCCTTGATACTGGCACGTACGAACTGAGTTGGATCGTAAACAATGTCGTATTTAATCGAGGATGGAAAATCTTTAGAAAGTTCCTGCATGGTGCTACGCACTTGATCAGAAACTTGTAACGCATTAGCACCCGGAGCTTGGAAAATTGGAATTGCGACTGCTTGCTTATTGTCCAGTAATGAACGTAAGCCATATTGAGATGCTGCAAGTTCAACGCGTGCGACATCGCCGAGTTTGGTCACAGCACCATCAGCAGCTGTTTTTAAAATAATATCGGAGAACTCTTGTTCAGTACTTAAACGACCTTGAGCATTCACGGATAGTTGCAAGGGTGAATCATTGGGTGCAGCCCCGATAGTTCCCGCTGCAACTTGAATGTTTTGTTCACGAATTGCATTGACGACTTCAGTGGCGGTGAGATTTCGCTGAGCGACTTTCTGTGGATCTAGCCAAACTCGCATCGCATAATCGCCAGAACCAAACAGCCCAACTTCGCCAACACCCTGCAAACGAGCCAAACGATCTTTGACGTTGAGGACTGCATAGTTCCTCAGATAAGTCATATCGTAGCGGTTATCTGGAGATGTTAGATGCACAACCATGGTTAAAGTGGGCGAGCTTTTTAGTGTTGTAACACCTAAACGTTGTACGTCTTCTGGGAGGCGGGGCAACGCTTGCGAAACACGGTTCTGTACCAGTTGTTGTGCTTTATCAGGATCAACACCTAGCTTGAAGTTTACTGTAATCGTCAGGTTGCCGTCACTGTTTGCTTGGGACTGCATGTACAGCATGTCTTCAACGCCGTTAATAGATTCTTCTAACGGAGAAGCCACGGTCTCTGCAATTACTTTAGGGTTTGCCCCTGGATATTGGGCACGTACCACAACTGAGGGTGGCACAACTTCGGGATATTCGGAAATTGGAAGCTTAAAGACAGAAAGTAGACCCGCCAGCAAAATCAATACTGACAGCACGCCAGCAAAGATCGGCCGATCAATAAAAAACTTAGATATATTCATATTGGATTAACCTTTGGCCGAAGTTGAGTTTTTGTCTGTAGGCTGAGGTTGTGAGGAAGTATTCTCTGCAATAATTTGCGCGTTTGGCATAGCAACAAGGTGTGGTGTAATTGGATCTCCGGGACGAATTCGTTGTAGACCATTGACCACGATACGTTCACCAGCTTTTAAACCAGCGTCAACGATTTGTAAGCCATCTTGTTGAGCACCCAGTTTAACTTCACGATATGCAGTTTGATTTTTGGCATCTACCACAACCACAAAGCGCTTGTCTTGATCTACGCCAATTGCAGTCGGATTGATGAGAATGGCTGAGCGAGGTTGTCCTCCACCAAGACGAATACGAGCGTAAAGTCCTGGGAGCATAACGCCTGTAGGATTTTCAAAAGTAGCGCGAACACGGATAGTGCCTGAAGTACTATCGAGGTTATTGTCGATGGAGCTGATATAACCTTCGCGAAAAAAACCAGACTCATTTGCAAGTCCCATATACACTGGCACTTGAGCTGAGTTTCTTTGGTTACTGATATATTTTAAGTAGGTTTGTTCATCTACATCAAAAGAGGCATATAAGCGCGAAACAGAGACCAGTCGAGTCAACACTTGTGCACCATTTCCAGCTGAAACTACGTTTCCAACCGTCACTTCTGCCCTAGAAATTCGACCACTGACAGGCGCAGTAATTCGGGTATATTCCAGATTTAATCGAGCAGATTCTACGGCTGCTCTGGCCGCTTGTAAGTTCGCATTTGCTGAGCGAGCTTCATTTTGAGCTTGATCAAGCTCTTGACGAGCAATGGCATTGCTTTCAATTAAGCGTTGGTTACGGCTGAGGTTTGCGGAGCTATACGTTACTTGTGCCTCGGCAGAGGCAAGTTGAGCTTTGGCGCGGTTGAGTTCTGCTTCAAATGGTCGAGGATCAATGCTAAATAGCAAATCGCCTTTATTAACCAAGCTGCCATCTTTGAAGTGGACAGCAATCAGTTTACCTGAAATTTGTGGGCGTATATTGACTTGATCAATCGCTTCTAAACGTCCTGAGTATTCTTGCCAATCGGTAATGGTTTTATTGACAACTGTGGCTACATCTACTGTGGTTGCGGGTTGAGAATTCGCTGCTGGGGTAGCTTTTGCATCTGCATTTTCTTGAAAGAGAAGAAAACTGCCACCTGTAGCAAAAATGGCAATAATGACAGCAGACAGCGTCAGCTGTTTGCGAGAAAGTGACATGAGGTGCTCCTAGTTATTTGGATCCCTGTTTTCAGACTTTTAGTTATGGTCTGTATGGGAGAAACAGGATTTATGGAATGAAAGGAGCATAAAAGTTTGTCAATAATGAATAAATACATTAAATTTGATAACACTATTCGTATTTTTATAATAATCGTTAGATAATTGTTTAGATTATTCGATTGGGAGTGGGCTTGTGGATTTATTTCATGCGATGAAAGTTTTTAATAAAGTTGTTGAAACCAACAGTTTTAGTTTGGCTGCCGATACGCTGGGTTTGCCACGAGCTTCTGTGACCACAACGATTCAATCTTTAGAAAAACATTTACAAGTTCGCTTGCTTAATCGAACAACGCGTAAGCTGAGTTTAACCCCAGATGGTGCTGTGTATTATGACCGTACCGTGAGAATCTTAGCGGATGTTGAAGATGTTGAATCTTCTTTTAATGATGCTGAGAGAGGGCCACGCGGACGATTAAGGATTGATGTTCCTGTCTCGATTGGACGACTGATCTTGATTCCTCGACTACGTGAGTTCCATGCACGTTATCCTGACATTGATCTTGTGATTGGGTTGAATGATCGTCCAGTTGATTTGGTCGGCGAAGCTGTCGATTGTGCAATTCGAGTTGGTGAGTTGCAAGACTCTAGTTTAATCGCAAGACGTATTGGAACTTTCCAATGTGCGACAGCTGCATCACCTTGTTATTTAAATAAAAAGGGTGTACCAACTTCTATTGAGGATTTACAGAAAAATCATCAAGCGATTCATTTCTTTTCAAGTCGTACAGGTCGCAATTTTGACTGGGATTTTATGGTTGATGATTTGATTAAAAGTGTCAGTGTCAATGGGAACGTATCGGTTAATGATGGAGATGCCTATATTGATTTGGCGTTACAGGGATTTGGGGTGATTCAAGGGCCTCGTTATATGCTTACTGATCATTTAGAGTCTGGAGCATTAACAGAAGTACTCCCGCAGTGGACACCTGCGCCGATGCCGATTTCAGCGGTATATTTACAAAGCCGCCATTTATCACACAAGGTTAGAGTCTTTGTTGATTGGGTTGCAGAGTTATTTGCTGCCTGTCCGTTATTGGGCGGCAGTGCGATGCCACTCGATCAGAAATGTAAATTTGCATGTGATCAAAAGACTAATCATGAATATACGATTCGTACTTTAGTGGAGCAGCATAATATTGCAGAAGCGAGAGCATTGAAAACTTAATTAAAAAACAATGTCGCATTGTTTTTTATCGATATTATTCTAAAGCTCAATAATTATATTGATCAATTTCTTCATTTATCTTTTAAGGGTAAATGCTGTCATTTCAGGACAACTTTAGATTTAAGCTTAGTCAATTGATTGACAGTTTTCTGATTCATCGCTACCTTGCTTAAGTTAGTTCTTTTTTGAGACTGACTAGCTTCCCATCATTTAAGATGTAAAGCATTTATGGGAAATAGTGAGGAGATGGAGTGAGCTAGTTATTGGCTAATCAAAAATCCATCAAATTTATTATTTAAATAGATATAAAAGAGAAACAAGAAATGAGTTCAGTTGTTCTGCATCAATGGGAAATTTCGCCGTTTTGCCAAAAAGCAGCGAGAATGCTTCGCTTCAAAGGAATTGATTTTGAGACCATAAACTACAATGGAATTTTAGGGGCAAAAGTGCCATTGCTGAGTAAGGTTGGCAAAGTTCCTGTGGTAGATATTCATCAGCAACGCATCCAAGATAGTACTCGGATTGCGCGCTACTTAGATGAGGCTTTTCCCGACCAAGCTTTACTTTATCCCAAAGATCCGATGCAAAGAGCTTTGGTTGAATTATGGGAAGATTGGGCTGATGAATCCTTGTATTTTTATGAGGTTTATTTACGGGTCAATGATTCAGAGGCACTAGCAGAAGCTATTCGGATCAGTAGTGAAGGTCGTCCAGCCTATGAACGAGTAATGGTTAAAGGCTTTATTTTAGCTGAACTCAAAACGCAATTATTCTTTCAAGGCACTGGTCGAATGAAAGCCGAAGATGTTCATTCAGAATTTAGACGACACTTAGATCGAATCGAACAGGTGCTTTCAGCGACAGGTTGGTTAGTTGGGGATAGCCAAACAATCGCAGATATTGCTGTGGTCTCACAGTTAGGCGAAGTGATTCGCACGAGCCGTCAGTTTGGTAAAGAAATATTAAGTCGACCTGCAATTAAAGCTTGGTATGACAAGCAAGCTGAGTGATAGCTATGACCATTTCCCTTTCAGAAAAACAGCAATGTGTTGTGGTGGTTGGTGTCGGTGCATCGCAAGGTATTGGAGCTGCAGTGAGCCGCCGTTTTGCTCAAGAAGGTTTAAAAGTCTATGTTGTGGGTCGCACACTGGAGAAAGCAGAGCAGATAGCTATCGAGATCAAAAACAATCATGGTGACGCCATGGCTTACTGTTTAGATGCTGAAGATCCAATACAGGTACAACAATTGTTTCAATCAATTTCGCTTAGCCAAGAGCAGTTGGTCGCAGTGATTCATAATGTGGGTGGAAATGTCCCTTCGATTTTCTTGCAGTCTTCATTGACGTTTTTTAGCAAAATGTGGCATTCAACTTTTTTATCAGCATTTTGGGTTTCGCAGAGTAGTTTAAAAATTTTTCAGCAACAACAAGCGGGCACATTAATCTTTACGGGTGCAAGTGCCTCGTTGCGTGGTAAGCCATTTTTTGCTGCTTTTACTATGGGTAAATCTGCTTTGAGAGCTTATGCTTTGAACCTTGCCCAGCAGTATAAAGCTCAAAATATTCATATTGCTCATGTGGTGATTGATGGCATGGTGGATGGGGATCGTGTCAATAAAGCACTGTTCGGTTTAGGTCGTTTGGCTCGAATGACGCGTGGGACTGGTGGTTTGAATATTGATGCAATTGCTGAAAATTATTGGATGCTCTATCAACAGACGGCTGATCTCTGGACGCATGAGTTAGATCTTAGGCCACATCAAGAAAAATTTTAGGATGATCATCATGAGCAATAAACTATTTCGATGGGGCAAGAAAGCAACAGGTTGTATGCTAGTTGTTGGCAGTGACATTCAACAGCTCAGCCAAAGTTTTGCTGAGACAAATCTGATTGATGCTTTGCATGTTTATCACGTTGTGAATGATTTAAATCAAGAAAAAATTCATATTGAAAAATTGCACAATCAATTGACCGTAGTCCGCATAAATTTGATTGATCCGCATGCATTAAAGAGACTACTTTCGCATATCACAAGTTCAAAGCATCAAATTGAATTATGTATTTTCCAAGCCTACTTTAGTCATGCTCGTGAAATGGATATTTTGTTATCTCAAGAAGCTGAGCATGAATGGAACAATAATGGCTTGAGTGCTGTCAGTTTATCTCAAGGTGTAATGCGTGAAATGTTGATGCAACAACGCGGAACTATGATTTTTCTAGGTTCACAGCCCCAGACTTCGGCATATTATGATCCTCTCAGCCAGAGTTCATTTGCTGCGATTCGAGCACTTTCTCAGTCATTAGCAAGAGAGTTTCATCCCAAGGGAATTCATGTGTGTTATTGCATGTTAGAGCAATGGCAAGGTCATCGCGAAGATTTCGTGAATTCGGTTAAAAAAGCTTGTTTGCATTTGCATCAGCAACCGAATTCAACGTGGAGTCAGGAGTTAAGTTTAGGCATATAGCATCTTATGTTATCCCTAAACTATTTAAAGCTTTAAATCACTTGGTTTTCTTTAGATGGGTTTAATTTTACTGCTGTTGTTTAATTGCTTCTAAACCTGCTAAGGAAAAGGTCATCAGGTGTTTAACCAATTGTTGAGCATTCATTTTTGAAATATCTTGTATGGGTGCAGGGAGATTACTTCCGACGATCAGTAGCATCATACATGGCGCAACGACATTTAGAACACAAGGTAATAGCGCTGGGTGATTTTCATCTAGCCCTGAAACCTGACTAATAATTTTTCGGACGGCTTGAAATTTTCTAGCACCATCACTTTGCATAAATGCTTGCAGATGCGATGTAGGGGAAAATAATTCGCGAATAAAAACTTTACTATGCCAGACATCTTTTTCAACGAGCTTACTCACCAGCGTTGCAAAAAATGTTTCAAGTTTTTGAGTCGGAGGGAGAGGGCTATCCACGAGCGCTAATAACTGTTGTTCGTTGATATAATGTGTATGTGCTTCAGCCAACACAGCGCTATATAAACCATCACGACCATCAAAATGATAGTTAATCGCAGCTAAATCGACCTCTGCCAATTTGGCAATTTCTTTGTTTGTTGTCTGAGCAAAACCATTTTGGGCAATTAATCGACCTGCTGCCTCAAGAATTTTTGATTTGGTAATATCACCATCACTGCGCCTAGCTCTAGACATTTTTTACTCTGAATCAAACTTTAATTTTAAGTATATCTTTTTTCCTTAAATTGATATAGTTTAAATTTAAATTGAATTTAAACTTTAATAAAAAAGGTCTGATTCCATGAACAAGAAAGTTATTGCTGTTGCTGTGGTCAGTATCATTGTTCTCTTAGCAGTTGTGCTTTGGTTCTTTAATAAAGATAAAAATACTGAACAGGAACTCACACTCTATGGAAATGTCGATATTCGCCAGATTTCACTCGCTTTTGAACAAACAGGAAGAATCCAGTCCTTATCAGTGCAAGAGGGAGATAAAGTTAAAAAAGGGCAAGTATTGGCAGAATTAAAAACAGATGCTTTGAAGATTCAAGAACAGCAAGCGGAAGCGCAGTTGAATGTACAAAAGCAGGCAATGATTGAGCAAGAAGTAGGAACTCGACCTGAACAAATTACACAGGCAAAAGCCCAGCTGGTATCAGCCCAAGCTCAACTAGACAAAGCAAATAAAGATTATCAACGCTTACAGATTTTGAATAAAAGTACCTCTGGCCAAGCGATTAGCAAACAAGAACTAGATTTTGCACAGAGTAATCAAGCTACAGCAGCAGCTTCAGTGAAAGAGCGTGAAGCGAATTTAGCATTACTAGAAAAAGGGGCACGTGCTGAAGATCGTGCTGCGACTAAGGCGCAATATCAGGCAACGCAAGCAAATTTAGATTTAATCAAATACCAACTTACACAAAGTGAGTTGCGCTCACCAGTAGATGCAGTGGTGCGTGCTAGGTTGCAAGAAGTGGGAGATATGACCAACCCTCAGAAAGCAGTGTATACCTTGGCGCTGACTGATCCGAAGTGGGTGAGAGTGTATGCAAATGAAAAAGATTTAGACTGGATTAAAATGGGATCAGTTGCCCAAATCATTCGTGATTCTAAGCCCGATCAACCCATCCACGGAAAAATTGGCTATATCTCATCTGTTGCAGAATTTACCCCTAAAACAGTGCAAACAGAAGATATTCGAACAACCTTGGTGTATGAGGTTCGTGTTTATATAAATGATCCAAATGATCAATTAAAAATGGGGCAGCCTGTCACCGTTAAAATTGCCAAGGACAAGTGAGTGAGCGCTGATGAATACTTTGTCTCAAGTGGTGGTGGCGCGTGACTTAACACAAGTCTTTCCGTCTGAAAATAAAAAAGGGAAAGACATAAATGCACTCCAAGATTTAAATATTACAGTCAAAGCAGGACAGCTTACGGCATTGGTTGGACCCGATGGTGCGGGTAAAACAACTTTTTTGCGGTTGGTTGCAGGCTTGTATCAGCCAAGTTCAGGTTCTTTGGAAGTACTTGGAATTGATGTTGCTAAAGATCCTCAATCAGTACAAGACCGAATCAGCTATATGCCACAACGGTTTGGTTTATATGAAGATTTAAGTATTCAAGAAAATTTAGATTTGTATGCAGATTTGCATGGCGTACCTCATGCTGTGCGGAAACAACGATTTGCTCGCCTATTAGAAATTACTGATTTAACCCATTTTACTGAACGTCCAGCAGGGAAACTTTCAGGTGGAATGAAGCAAAAATTAGGTTTGGCTTGCACCTTAGTTCGCTCACCAGAACTGCTCTTACTCGATGAGCCGAGTGTCGGTGTTGATCCTTTATCGAGAAGGGATTTATGGATCATTATCAAACAATTGGTTCTGGAAGAAAATTTAAGTGTCATCATTAGCACGGCATATATGGATGAAGCAGAACGTTGTTCAGAAGTGTATGTGATGTATGAAGGTAAAATTTTACAACAAGGCACGCCATCTGAGCTTAGTGAAAAAGTAAGAGGCCAAACTTGGCAGGTTGAACCACCAAAACAAATGAAGGCAAGGGTTTTACAAGCCCAGTTATTAGATAATCATAAATATATTGTAGATGCCGTTCCTAAAGGCGATGTTGTCCGTTTTATTACTCAACCTACATATCCTGAATTGCCAATAGAATATTTACCTTCAAATGCAGTGGTTACACCTAGAAAACCTGAGTTAGAAGATGCATTTATGAGCTTTTTACATCAAGCTCAACAACAAAAAATTGAAGTTAAAAATAGCAATGAAAATGCTTTGCTTGAATCCCAAAAGCAGTTAGCTGAAACACCGCAATCAGCAATTATCGTCAAAGACTTAGTACGAAAATTTGGTGATTTTACCGCAGTTGCAAATACATCCTTTGATGTGCAACGCGGTGAAATTTTTGGGTTATTAGGGCCAAATGGCGCAGGGAAGACAACAACTTTTAGAATGCTGTGCGGTTTATTGCCTGCAAGTAGTGGTACTTTAGAAGTTGCTGGAATGAACTTACGCACAGCACGTGCACAGGCGAGGGCAAAAATTGGTTATGTTTCTCAGAAATTCGCTTTATATAGCAATTTAACGGTACTTGATAATTTAAAATTTTTTGGTGGCGCTTATGGTTTATCTGGAAAGAAGCTTAACCAACAAATAGACGAAGCACTGCATCAATTTCAATTACAGCCACATGCTAAAAGTGGTGATTTACCCAATGGATTTAAACAACGTTTGTCAATGGCTGCGGCTTTATTGCATCAGCCTGAGATTATCTTTTTAGATGAGCCTACTAGTGGGATTGACCCTTTGGCAAGGCGTTCTTTTTGGTACAGCATAGGAGAGCTCGCCAATCAAGGGATTACCATTATTATCACAACGCATTTTATGGAAGAGGCTGAATATTGTGATCGAATAGCGATTCAAGATGCTGGAAAATTATTAGCACTTGGTTCACCAAAACAAGTTCGGCAAATGGCAGGTGAAACGAGCCATATTGATATGAATCTTGCATTTATGTCTATTGTGGAACAAGCACGTTCTCGTAAGCAGGAGCATACACAATGAGTATCTCTGTAGCTCGCTTGATGGCATTAATCAAAAAAGAAACACATCAATTATTACGAGATAAAAGTAGTTTAGCGATAGGACTGATTTTACCGATTATCCTGATTTTACTGTTCGGTTATGGTTTATCTTTCGATTTAAATAACGGACGTGTCGGTGTGGTCGTCCAGAATGTAACGCCACAGAGTAATCAGTTAATTTCAGGCTTGAATGGAACGCGATATATAACAGCAGTGCCTTATACAAGTTTTGCCCAAGCTGAACAAGCGATGGGACGGGCTGAGATTGATGCGATTGTAAATGTTCCTGCTGACTTTGCTCAAGCCAGTACAAATCAAGCTGCGACCATTCAAATTATCACTAATGGGCGGTCGACCAGTATTGCTTCAGCTTTGCAAGGCTATATTTCTGGTGCGCTAACAACAGCCCAAGCGATCCAGTCTGATCGTCAAAATATGCAGGTTTTAAATGGAGTGATCAGTGTTGAACAAAGGATTTGGTTTAATGAATCTGCAAATAGCACGTGGTTTTTAGTTCCAGGCTTGATTGTTCTGATCCTCACTTTAATTGGTGCTTTTTTAACAGGTTTATTAATCGCAAGAGAAAGAGATCGGGGAACGTTAGAGGCATTATTTGTCACACCAGTACGACCACTAGAAATTGTACTTGCCAAATTAACGCCTTATATCGTGATTGGCATGATAGATATTGGCGTATGTTTATTGGCAGCAGCATTTATTTTTGATGTGCCGATTCGAGCTTCATTGACTTCAATTATCAGTGCTTCATTTTTATATTTATTGGTTTCGTTGTTAATGGGACTGACGATTTCAGGCGCTTCTAAAAGCCAATTTCAAGCCAGCCAAATTGCTTTGTTGGCGAGTTTTATGCCTGCCATGATGCTCTCAGGATTTGTATTTGATACGCGAAACTTACCTTTTTTAGTACAGCTCATTAGTCAAATTATTCCTGCAACGCACTTTATGACCTTGATCAAAACGTTGTTTTTAGGTGGTGATGATTGGTATTTATGGACGAAAGAATGTGCAATCTTACTGCTTTATGCCGCACTATTTACATTTGCATCATGTTTATCATTAAAAAAGAGATTGAGGTAATAACATGATTCAAAAAATAGTCGTGTGGGTGAATTATCTCTTGGTTTTGGTGAAGAAAGAATTCCTCACTATTTTTAGTGATCCTGCAAATCGAATTATTTTATTTGTGCCAGCGCTGATGCAGGCGTTATTGTTTGGTTATGCCGCAAGTTATGATGTCAATCATGTGGATTATGCCGTCTTAGATCAAAGCAAAGGACAAGTTTCACAGCAATTATTATCTCATCTTGATGGTTCAGGTATTTTTAATCGAACGGCTACGCTCGATAATGCCACTCAGATCAAAACTGTGGTCGATGATCGTACTGCTTTGGCCGTAATAAGTATTCCTTCAGATTTTGAAGACAAACTAACTCAAGGCGAAGTTTCTCCGATACAGGTGATTTTAGATGGTCGAAATTCATCTACGGCAGGTATGGCTGGGTCTTATATCAATAGTGTCGTTGCAAAAGTAAATCAGGAGCGCTTAGGGCAAGCATCAGTCAACTTAGAGGTACGAACTTGGTATAACCCAAATCAGGAATCACGTTGGGGGAATATGCCATCGTTAATTGCCGCATTAAGTATGATGCAAACATTATTGCTATCCTCACTTTCGGTAGCACGAGAAAGAGAACAAGGAACTTTTGACCAGCTATTAGTAACGCCTTATACACCTATTCATATCATGATCGGTAAGGCTTTACCGCCTATTTTTGTCGGTTTGATGCAATCGACTATTATTCTTTGCATCATTTTATTTTGGTTTCAAATTCCAATGAATGGCTCCTTCACTCTGCTTTATTTTGGCTTATTATTTTTTAATATTGCTGTTGTTGGCGTTGGACTGTCCATTTCAGCGATTTCTCTCAATATGCAACAAGCAATGCTATTTACATTCTTTATTATCATGCCATTAATGCTGTTATCTGGTTTGTTGACACCAGTTCAGAATATGCCGCATGCATTAGAGATTGCGACTTATGCGAACCCGCTGCGTTTTGGAATTGATCTTGTACAGCGAGTGTATTTAGAGGGGGCAACGTTTTCACAAGTGAAGTGGGATTTTGTACCGATGTTTGTACTCGCGATAATCACCCTGCCTGTAGCTGCATGGCTGTTTAGAAATCGTCTGTCTTAGGTCTTTTGAAAAAAATCAGCTGTCTGTTATAGCTTTTTAATCAGATTCTGTACCTACTGGTTGGATATTGAAATGGGCACAATAAACATAAGCTAGTTTTATGTTGAGGTGTGAAGGTGAGCTTTTTAAGAAAGAAAAATAATGCGAGCTTTGTTTTTTTTATTATTACATTCTATGCCTTTTTGGGTTTTGGTTTGGGCTATATCATTTGGGAGTATTTTCTCTGATTTATAATGGTTAGTTTCTCATTGAAAAATCGTAGGCGGCTTTAAAAAGCGTAAGATATTAAAAGTGTCGTCAAAAAATGTGTGGGAAAAGACAGTGAGCTTGAGTGGTAAAAATATCGTGTCGATATTCTGAACATTGGATAAATTGAGTATAGATTCCAATAAACAGATTGACTAAAGTATCACTCGAAAATATCTTTATCGAGTGATTTATGCGCGGTCTTTATCTCATCACCAATGATGATCCAATACAATTATTATTAGAAAAATTAGATGTTGCGTTATCGACTGGGCAGGTTGCCATTTTACAGTATCGCCGTAAAAAAATAGCAAAACTAGATCAGCCATTAGAAGTGCAACAGATCAAAGCACTTTCTGAAAAGCATCAAGTCCCGTTTGTCATTAATGATGATTTAGACTTGGCTGAACAGTTTGGTTTAGGTGTACATCTTGGACAATCTGATGGTGAAATAAGTGATGCTGCTGCGCGTTTACCGAAAGGTGTGATTATTGGTCGTACCTGCTTAAACTCACTGGAGTTGGCTGAAAAGGCGATTGCTGATGGTGCAACTTATGTGGCCTTTGGTGCAGTTTATGCTACTTCAACCAAACCAGAGGCGGGTAATGTCGGCATCGAAGTCATTAAACAAGCTAAACAAAAATTCGCTGTACCAATTTGTGCGATTGGCGGTTTGACCGTTGAAAATTCTCAAGTGGTGATTGAGGCTGGTGCAAGCCTTTGTGCGGTAATTAGTGATATATTAGGGCGATCAACAGCCGAAATTCCTGCTCGTGTAACTGCATGGGCAACGTTATTTGACTAATTATATGTATCCGTTTTGCGGAACTTTTATTGTTTCTCGGAACGGCAACGTTCCTCGTCCTCGATTTTAGGTTGAGTCTTTTATGAGCTTATCTCCAAAGCAAGAACAGCTATTTAAACAAGCAAATAAACATATTCCAGGTGGTGTAAATTCACCTGTACGTGCATTTAACGGTGTTGGTGGTACGCCTGTCTTTATTGAAAAGGCAAAAGGTGCGTATTTATGGGATGTTGATGGTAAGCGCTATGTGGACTATGTCGGTTCATGGGGGCCAATGATTTTGGGTCATGCGCATCCAGATATTATTCAAGCAGTACAAACTGCTGCGGAAGATGGCTTAAGCTTTGGTGCGCCAACGGTACACGAAACCACTTTGGCAGATACCATCTGCGAGATCATGCCTTCAATTGAATTGGTGCGTATGACCAGTTCGGGTACAGAGGCGACCATGACGGCGATTCGTCTGGCTCGTGGTTATACGGGTCGTGACAAGATTGTAAAATTTGAAGGCTGCTACCACGGTCATTCAGATTCATTGTTAGTAAAAGCAGGTTCTGGTTTGCTGACTTTAGGTGAAGGTGAGCCAACCTCAAAAGGAGTACCTGCTGATTTTGCAAAACATACCTTAACGCTGCCATATAACAACATCGAAGCATTGAAAGAATGCTTTAGCAAATTTGGTCATGAAATTGCAGGCGTGATCATTGAGCCTGTTGCAGGCAACATGAACTTGGTAACGCCAATCGACGGTTTCTTGCAAGCGATCCGTGATGCTTGTGATGAATATAAGTCGGTCTTTATCATTGATGAAGTGATGACCGGTTTCCGTGTCGCTTTAGGTGGTGCTCAATCGGTCTATAACGTTAAACCTGACTTGACCACGTTGGGTAAAATCATTGGTGCAGGTTTACCTGTCGGTGCTTTTGGTGGTAAACGTGAAATTATGGAATGCATCGCACCTTTAGGCGGTGTTTATCAAGCAGGTACATTGTCAGGCAACCCATTGGCTATGCGCGCGGGTATTGCAATGTTTAAACATTTACGTGAACCAGAGTTTTATGACAAGCTCGCTGCTCAGTTAGCAAAATTACTTGCAGGTTTGCAGATGGCCGCAGACGAAGCAGGGATTCCATTCAAGACCCAGCAAGTGGGTGGCATGTTTGGTTTGTATTTCACAGATCAAGATGACATTACTAGCTTTGATTCAATGTTGGCTTGTGATGTTGAAGCATTTAAGAAATTCTTCCATGGCATGTTAAAGCGTGGTGTCTATCTTGCGCCATCAGCATTTGAAGCTGGATTTATTTCATCTATGCATTCAGATCAAGATATTGCAGACACTATTCAGGCAGCAAAAGAAACTTTTGCAGAAATGAAATAATGCTATGATGCATACAGAAGCCCGATTTATTCGGGCTTTTTTTATGGATGCATTTTAATTGAGCTGAATATAGAGCTTAACAGGTTTAAAAATAATGCTTGATCGCAACGGAATCTTACTGAAGTCTCATTTATTTGTACGATAAAACTAAGCTAAGAATAGCAATAAATATAAAGAATCTTTACTGTACCATTGAGTAAAATATGCTTGAATAATCCACTATCTTTGTGTTTGTCTTTAACTGCTCCAAAGCGTGGATATATGGGCTTAGGCAGGCTGTAAGATAGTGCTGATAATATAATTTTAAACAAACTTTTTATAAGAAACTCATAGGAATGGAGTAACGGATGAAAACTAAACATTATTTAACTGCTGCGGATGTAGAAATTCTGGTTGATGTAGCATCACAATATGCAACAGAACATAGCTTTAATGTCAGTATTGCAGTGGTTGATGAAGGTGGAACGCTGCTGATGATGAAGCGTATGGATGGTGCATCCGTATTATCGACCGAAATTTGTCAAGAAAAAGCAAAATCAGCTGCTGTTAGCCGTAGAGCAACCAAAGTATCAGAAGATATGATCCGTGATGGTAAAATTGGCTTTTTAACCATAAATGCTGCAAAAGGCATGTTAGAAGGTGGTGAGCCGATTGTTTATCAAGGGCAGGTTGTAGGGGCTGTTGGTATTTCGGGTGTACAATCTTTTCAAGATGCAGAAATTGCTCAGCATGCGATTCAACAATTCCTAGAGCAACAGACCTAAATCATCATTTAAATTCAATTCTGGATGAAATATCGAGAGAAACACGAAAAAAAAGAGTAAAAATACGTGTCATGCATTGTAATTCAGCGCCAAGCTTTTTATGATTGCCCGCTTGTTTTCATCCAGTCGTTGGAAGGCTACCTTGAGTGATTTTCTAAGTGAACATTTGATTCATCGTGATGAAGATTTTATGGTCATCCATAAACCAGCAGGCTTACTGACCGTGCCAGGGAAAACACCTGATTTACAAGATTGTTTAATCAATCGCTTATTAGAACTAGAACAAAAAACTTTACTGATTCATCGTTTAGATCGTGATACCTCTGGCATCTTAGTGTTTGGTTTGTCTAAATTTGGACAGAGTCATATTTCACGCCAATTCCAAGATCGTCAAACCTCAAAAATTTATCAAGCTTTGGTTGCAGGACATTTAGAAGGTCAGGGCACTGTCGATATTCCTGTGATTTATGATCCAAGTCGCCCGCCATTACATATCGTTGATGCATCTCATCACAAACCTGCATTAACAGAATGGCAAGTGATCGAACATCTAGAAATTCAAGGACAAGCTGTAACTCGAGTCAAATTGATTCCGATTACAGGACGTTCACATCAGCTTCGTGTGCATATGCAGTATCTAGGTCATCCGATTCTTGGTGATACCCTATATGCCACATCTGAACAGCAGCAGCTTTACGATCGATTGTGTTTACATGCAACACAATTGAGTTTCGCTCATCCTAAAACTAGTGCACAACTTAGCTTTGATTGTGCAGTGCCGTTTTAGTCTAAAACTTTTTTATGAAACACGATGTGATGCACGCTATTTGATCGTGCTTTGTGTCAAAATACATTGTTGAAAACTACATAAAATGCCTTAAATTTAATCTGATTTAAGGAATACAATATGTGGGCTAACTTGAGATAAAGGTGGAAAAATTGCAGCAGTTTGCTATTGGTCAACGTTGGTTATCAGATACAGAAACTGAACTTGGTTTAGGTGTTCTTATTGATGTCGATGAACGTTCTATCAGCATTTTATTCCCTAAAAGTGATGAAACTCGTGTCTATGCACGAAACAATGCGCCTTTATCTCGCATCATCTTTAACGTTAATGATGAAGTACAAGACCAAGAAGGCGTCATGTGGACTGTTGAGTCGATTGAAGACCGTCATGGTGTGCTGCGTTACGATGTGGTTCGTAATCTTGAAAATGGCGAACAAGAGCGCAAATCACTGAATGAAACTCGTATTGGTGCGCAAATCCAATTGTCAAAACCTTTAGAACGTCTTTTGGCAAGCCAAGTCGATTATAAAGAGTGGTATGACCTCCGCATTGAAGCAATGTTGTTGCAAGCACAAATGCATACTAGTCCTTTACGTGGTTTTCTTGGTGCGCGTGTCGGTTTAATTCCGCATCAGCTTTATATCGCGCATGAAGTTGGTAAGCGGTTTGCGCCACGTGTTTTACTGGCCGATGAAGTTGGTTTAGGTAAAACCATTGAAGCGGGTTTAATTATCCACCAGCAACTCAAAACAGGCCGTTCAGAACGTATTCTAATTTTAGTGCCTGATTCACTGCAATATCAGTGGATGATTGAAATGCGTCGCCGTTTCAATTTGCAATTCTCTCTATTTGATTTAACTCGTACTGCATCGATCAAAGAACATGATCCTGATTTAAATCCGTTCTTGACTGAACAATGCATTATTGCCAGCGTTGACCTGATGGTAGACCATGATGACTTGCGTGAGCAGGCGATGGAAGCTGGTTTTGATCTATTGGTTGTCGATGAAGCACATCATTTGATGTGGAGTGAAGAAGAAGGCGGCAATGATCGTTATGATCTAGTCGAAGAACTTGCAGAGCAAACTGCGGGTGTTTTATTACTCACTGCAACACCTGAACAGTTAGGTGTAGAAAGTCATTTTGCACGTTTACGTTTACTCGATCCGCAACGTTTTAGTAGCTTAGATCGTTTCCTTGACGAAGAAGAACAATATCAACAAACAGCAAAAGTTGCTGAAGTGTTGATGTCTGATGATCCATTAACAGAAGAGCATCTTACTGCATTGGATGGCTTATTGGGTCATCGTATTGAAGATCAGCCTGAACAGCGTATGCGTGCGATTCACGAATTATTGGATCGTCATGGTACAGGTCGTATCTTATTCCGTAATACCCGCGAAGCGATTCAAGGCTTCCCAGGTCGTGATTGCCAACCTGCACCTTTAGCTGCACCAGATGACTGGTCGTTTGATGGCAAAATGCGTGAGCAAATGTGGCCAGAAGAAGGCCAACTTGATGGCGCGTGGATGGAAAATGATCCGCGTGTGCCTTGGTTGATGGAGGTTTTGCGTAAAGATTTAAAACATAAAAAAGTGTTGTTGATTGCGCGTAGTGGACCAGTGGTTGAAGCATTGGAAAACGTATTACGTGTACATGCGGGCATTCGTACCGCGATGTTCCACGAAGGCATGAGCTTATTAGAGCGTGACCAAGCGGCTGCATATTTTGCAGAAGACAGCTATGGCGCACAGATTCTTCTTTGTTCGGAAATTGGTTCTGAAGGACGTAACTTCCAGTTTGCCAGTGATTTGATTTTATTTGATTTACCTGCAAACCCTGACGTACTTGAACAACGTATTGGTCGTTTGGATCGTATTGGTCAAGAAAACCGTATTCAAATTCATGTGCCTTATCTCATGGGTACAGCGCAAGAGCGTATGTTCCGTTGGTATAACGAAGCACTGAATATTTTCAGCAATATTTCTCCAACGGCGCAAACGCTACAAGAGAACTTTATTGTTGAGCTGAAAGATTGCTTACTCGCAGATCAAGGTCAGACTTTTGAAGATTTACTTGAAGAAGTGAATGTACAACGTCAAGCATTAGAAGCTGAATTACAAGCAGGTCGTGACCGCTTACTTGAGTATAACTCTTGCCGTCCTGTTGTAGCGCAAGGCATTGTTCAAGCGCTCGAAGATTATGATGACAACACCACTTTGCCGATGTTTGTGAAGCGTTTCATGTCATCAACCAATATTGATTTTGATGAGCAAAGTAACGGTACAGTGATCATTAAACCAACGGATCAAATGCAAGTTCAAGGTTTGACTTTGGATGAAGAAGGCATGACGGCGACCTTCTATCGTGATCAGGCACAGATTCGTGAAGATGCTCAGTATTTAACTTTGGAACACCCATTTATTGAAAGTGTAATGGAAATGATCCGTACACAGTCATTTGGTAGTACCAATGTTGCGTTGCTGAAATCAAATGCATTGAAGCAGGGTTCAGTCTTACTTGAGGTTTGGTTTAAGGTTGATGTAGTTGCGCCAAAAGCTTTGAATTTACCAGCAAGTTTGCCAAAGCAATTGATTCGTGTATTACTCAGTGAAAATGGTCAAGACTTGTCTGCGAAGATTGATCCAAGCATTTTGCGTCCATATTTACATCATTTAGATGGCAATAGCTGTCGTCAAGTGGTGAAAGCGCGTCGTGAAGTAATTGAGTCACGTTATGCACAAGCTTTGGATATTGCAAAAGAATCATTACCAGAGTTAATGCAACAAGCCAAAGAGCATTACAGTGGAAAATGGCAATATGAAATTGACCGTTTAGCTTACCTCAAGCAATTTAACCCAAGTATTCGCCAAGATGAAATCGAGCGTTTACAGAAGTTCCAAAAAGAAGGGTTAGGCTTACTCGATAGTTTGTCTGTGACACCAGAAGCGATTCAGGTCTTAGTTGTAGTTAAACCTTAACTGAGATAGAAAAAAGAGGACAATTAAGTCCTCTTTTTTATTAGCTAAAAATAATTAGCTTTGCTCAATATTGGCTTCCAAGAACCATAAATATTGATCAAGGTCTTCTAAAGCTGCATGAATAATATCTTCCGAAATTGGATCTTTAATTTCATCAATCGTATCGCGTAAATGATTCGCAACGACACCATAACGATCAGCAAGCTCTTTCAGATGATCTTGAACTGCATGAATTGCCACAGGATATGGCTTTAAATGCGACGTTTCAGATACTGTCTGGGTTGTACCCAAAGCTGTACCACCGATTTGTACTGCACGTTCAGCGACATTATCTAAGTGAGTAATAATCGAAGTACGGAACATATCTAACATTTCATGCACTGCGATGAAATTACTGCCACGCATGTTCCAATGTGCTTGCTTGGTTAATAATGATAAATCGATAAGATTGGCAAGAATTTGATTTAATATTTTTACAGTCGCTTCTTTAATCGAATCATCTAAATTATTACGTGTATAAACTTTTAAATTTTTCGCTGCTGAAGAATTCATAGTTACCTCATTCAGTTATCGTTTGTGAAACACAGTGAATAAAAACTATTTATTTCATATTTAGAGTAAGCCGTGAGCGGCCAGATGAGTGTTCGAATTGTTAAGCCTTTTGTAAATTATAGTGAGTTTAAATACCTTTTTTGAAGTGATTACAGCATCTTAGGTTAAAGTAGACAGATCTAAGATAAATGTTAAATAGTACTGATAAAACGGTAGCAAATTTAACTTTTAAATGAAGAGATAGAACAAATGGAAAATGAAAAAGATAAAGCAACCATTGTTATTAATGATCATCCAGAACAAGAGAAGATTGAGGTTTTAAAAGAAAAGTTACGCTATAAGCAAGCATTACGTGAAAATTCTAAAAAGATAGATCATAAGCTCGTACGTCTCAATATTCAGGCAGATGCATTACCCACCAAAACATTTTTTATTATGAATGCTTTGGCTGCTGTGATCGCAGGTTATGGTCTACTCGCTGATTCTTCTGCTGTGGTGATTGGTGCGATGCTTGTGGCAATGATGCTTGGTCCGATTTCAGGGATTGCGCTATCTTTTATTGATAATCGTTGGATCTTATTCGTTACGGCATTAAAGACCTTAGCACTTGGTGTTGCAATGATTTTTGGGATTGGGGTGATATTGGGTCTTATTAATTTTAATATGCCACTTACACATGAAATCCTATCCCGTACTCAACCGAATGTGATCGATCTAATGATTGCACTGGCTGGGGGGGCTGCTGGGGCATTTGCATCAGTTTCGCCACGATTATCCGTTGCTGTTGTTGGGGTCGCAGTTGCTACAGCACTTGTTCCACCTTTGGTTGCAAGTGGTATTTTACTTGCACATTGGGATTTACGTCTCTCTGCGAATGCTTTGTTATTGGCGTTTACCAATATTATCGCAATTCAAATTAGTTCTTCTTTGGTGTTATGGATCGCAGGTTTTAGACGCGGATCAGATGAAGAAGTACAAAGTAATGTAATAGAATTTGTTAAACGAAACTTTGTGAGCTTACTGTTTTTACTGGTTCTCGGTGTGTATTTAACTGCAAACTTTTTGCATATGATTCAAAAGCAAATTTATGAAACCAAAGCACGTACCGCAATCATTTCGACGTTAAATAAAAATAATAATATTATCGATAAAATACAGTTCGATGCTCAAAGTGAATATACCTTAGCCCGTGTGGTGGTCGAGGGCGATACGGTGCCAAGTTCGGTTGAAATTCAAAAATTAAATGATGTTTTGCCTAAAGACATCAAAAAGAAACCCACTATTGTTCAGGTTCGATTTGTACCTGTGCAAATTATTCAGGCAGGGGATAAGCAAACATTGAATTTGAGTGATCGAGCTGCTAAGCGCTTAATCACTCAATAATGAATGAAAGAATATTGAGAAGACTTAACGAATACTTGCTTCATCTAAATGACGAGCGCCTTCTAAGATCATGCGAATCATAATCATGGTTTGTTCCGCAACTTCCATGCGTTGCTCAGAAGGAATATCAATAACGCGTGCGCCCATGTTGAATACGAGTTGCGTAATTGCTTTGGCAACAAGGTCAGCATGGCTGATTTTGCTATCATTCATTTGTTCTAAACGAATTAAATCTTCTTGGAGTTCTTGTTGAAAGAAATTAAGCTGACGATCAACCGCAGCTTTGTACGAGGTTGAACCTGTGTAGCCTTCACGAAGCAATAAACTTAAATTTCCTTCATCCGCATCAAGTTGTTGAATAAATACTTCAACTGAGCTGCGGATAATACTGTGCTGCATTGATGCCTGTAAGCGTGCTTCGCGAATAATTTTACGTAGCACTAAACCAGAACGATCAATCAAAGCAATTGCTAGTTCATCAATATCTTTGAAATGACGATAAAAGCTATTTGGAGCAATACCAGCTTCACGTGCAATTTCACGTAAGCTCAATGAAGCAATGCTTTTTTGCGGGCCAATTAGATTCAAAGTTGCTTGGAATAACTCTTCTTTCGTAATTGTTGCTTTTCTGCCAACTGAACGTACTGGTGTTTTCATCGCGATGACATCTTGTTCATTTAATGTGTCTGAGCCGAGCGGTAAAAAAGAAGAATGAACCATTGTTTTCAAAATATAAGTAAGCTAGTCGGGATTATAGCTGTAGTCGATGAACTTGTGAAATGTAAATTTTTATACGAGTGTATATACAAATATATATACATATGTATAATAATTAAAAAACGATCAGAGTTATCGCTCATGCAAGCAGTCGAAAAGAGAATTTCTCTATTCAATTCATTAGCTCAAAGCGTAATGAATAGTCATGACACCAATTTTTGGTTACAGAAAATTAATCCTTTATGGTCTGTAAATCAGCCACTTGCCAAAATCGTAAAAAAACAAATTGTGGCAAAAGATACGGTTAGTCTTATTTTGCAATGTAATCGGCATGTTAAACATGGCGTAGCAGGGCAACATCATCCTGTCACTGTAGAGATTGCTGGTCGCCATTATGAGCGCACCTATAGCATGATGCAGTTAGATCATGATCATCTGTGCTTAACTGTGAAAAAAGTAGACCAAGGTGTGGTCAGTTCATGGTTGGTCGAGCAGAGTCAAGTTGGAAATATTTTACGTTTGGGTCAACCTTACGGGGATATGCAACAACATATTCAAACCCCTCATTTGTTATTGCTTGCAGCGGGAAGTGGTATTACACCGATGTTGAGTTTAGTTGAAGGTTTGAGCCAGTCAAAGCAACTTCAAACAACAACGGTCAAACTCATGTACTGGGTTAAAACCAATGAAGATGCTGCTTATGTCGATTATTTGACTGAAATTACAGAAAATTTTCCTAATTTTAGCTATCAGGTTTTTTATACTCAAGCCCAAGACCAACGTTTGAATCAAGCGCATGTAGATCAACTTGAAAACTTAGATAACACAACTGTTTATGCATGTGGCCCATCAGGGTTTGCGGCGACAGCTGAAGCGTTATTGAGCCATGCTGCTGCGATTCAAACAGAAGCCTTTAGTTTGAGCCAATTCGATGCTGATTTAACTGATACAGGTTTTATTAACGTCACATTGACGAAATCGAATAAAACAGTTGCGATTCCGAAAGGACAGTCGATTTTATCAAGTTTAGAACAGCAAGGTATCAAGCCAAATCATGGTTGTCGTATGGGTATTTGTAATAAATGTGCATGTAATAAAGTTCAAGGTGCGACACGAAATTTATTGAATGGTGCTGCCAATCAAGAACCTACTCAGTTATTAAAAATTTGTGTGAATTCAGCTCAATCAGATCTTGTGATTGATCTATAAGAGAGAAATTAACAATGAATATGCCTGTTAAAATTGAATTTTTTAAAAATCCAAAAAATCGTGATTTAACTGCCGCAGAGTTAGATGCTTTCGCTCGTGAATTAGATCAGATCAAGCAAGATGTTTTAGATGACTTGGGTGAAAAAGATGCAAAATACATCCGCCGTGTCTACTCTACGATCCGTTATAGCAGCTTTTTAGGCCGTGCTTTGTTATTTGCTGGATGGTTCCCACCAGCATGGTTATTAGGTACGGGGCTATTAGGTTTCGCCAAAATCATGGAAAACATGGAGTTGGGTCATAATGTCATGCACGGTCAGTATGATTGGATGAATGATCCAAAGTTTAATGGTCAAACCTATGAATGGGATACCGTTGGAACTTCTGACAACTGGAGACAAACGCATAACTTTAAGCATCATACTTATACCAATGTAAAGGGTATGGATGATGATGTGGGTTATGGAGTATTTCGTCTATTTCCAGAACAGCGTTGGAACAAATTTACTTTAATCCAACCGATGTATATCGTACCGTTCAGCTTACTATTCCAATGGGGCGTTGCCATTCAAAATCTTGAATTGGGTAAAGTGCTGTATAAACGCAAAACGATGGCGCAATTTAAGCGTGAATGGCAGCCAGCCCAAAAGAAAATAGCGAAGCAACTTTTTAAAGATTATGTGTTTTTCCCATTGATCGCTGGACCTTCGGCACTTCCTGTATTGACAGGTAATTTAGTGGCGAATGGCATTCGTAATGTATGGACTTTCAGCATCATTTTCTGTGGTCACTTTACCAAAGAAGTTGAAGTATTCCCGAAATCGGTAATACAAGATGAAAGCCGTGGACATTGGTATATGCGTCAAATTCGAGGTTCATCGAATTTGACAGGTTCGGAAGCGTTTCATATTTTGACAGGGCATTTAAGCCATCAAATTGAACATCATTTATTCCCAGATATTCCTGCTCGTCGTTATCGCCAAGTCGCGCCTAAAGTGCAAGCCGTCTGCGAGAAATATGGTTTGCATTATAATAACGCCAGTTTTGTAAAACAGTTCGGTGAAGTGGTCGGGCGTATTTTTAAATATGCATTACCATTTAAAAAGTAAAAACAGAATAATAAAAAGCCCTGACTTAATGTTCGGGGCTTTTTATTATTTTTTCTTAGAAATCCACATTGTGATTGTCGCGTGAAAAACCTTTTCATTGAGTTGATCAAATACATCGACATTCACCAAATATTCTCCAGCTTTATCCCAGTCATAATGACTTTCAACAGGTGTTGCTACTGCAATTAAGTCTGTTTCTGCTTTCTTTAAATATTCAACGGTCATCCCTTTCGGAATCCAGCGATGTGTTGCAGGCACAGTCACTTCTGTCATTGTTCCACCTGCGAGTTCTGCCATATTGCACATTGCAATCGCATGAACTGTGCCGATGTGATTGAGCACTGAGCGCTTTTTCTTAATCGATATTTTACAAAAGTTTGGTTTTAGCTCTTCAAATAATGGGGAAATGCTACTGAAATAAGGTGCTTTTAAGCAGAGCATTCGAGTGAACGTCCACTTTCCAGCAGGTAATGCTGATACTTTATTCCATAATTCTAAAGTTGAAGCCATTTAATTTCTCACAAACAGAATTAAACTCTAATACAGAATATAATTCTGTTTACAAGTAGTGGTCAAGTCATACACAATAGTTCCGACGGTTGGCTATTTAAAATTTACTATGCATATGGCTCAGCAATTATTAGAACGTTTATATCCTCAACGCAGATCATTGCTCAAAAGGCAAATTTTGTCGGATGCATTGTCATGTTTTCTTGAGTTCGGTTTGGATACCACCAGTATTGAGATGATTCGTGACAAATCAGAAAGTAGTGTAGGTGCGATTTATCATCATTTTAAAAATAAAGAAGGCATCATTGCAGCATTGGTATTCGCTGCTTTAGATGATCAAGTTGACTTACGTGATCGTTATTTAGATGAGGCGCAATCATTACAAGATGTGATTTCTGCATTGATTTATAGCTATGTTGATTGGGTCTCTGATCAACCGCAATTCGCGAAATTTTTATTATTAGCACATTTCAGTGTTATGCAAAGTGAATATAAACAGGCATTAAGCGAAAAAAATAAAAAAAGAAATCAAAAGATTATGGCTCATGTTTCACGCTATTCAGATTTTGAATCATTTAAAAATATACCGATCGAGCTGATCATGTCATTGGTGATTGGTGCATCTGAGAGTTATTGTCGCGCTTGGTTGTCTAAAAAAGTGGTTGCTGATCCGAAAGCGTATCGGGAAATGTTGGCACAAGCAGCGTGGAATTCTTTGCAGGGTTTAAGCAATCAATATAAAACGATTGAGAAACATCATTCGGGTGAAACGTTATGACAGCATTAGAGCAAAAGCAACTATTTAATGGCGTTTGTCTATGTGGGGCAATCAAATTTGAATTTTCTACTTCAAAAATTAAAACGATCTATCGTTGTTACTGTAGTTTATGTCGTAAGCAGAGTGGGGCTGCATCGAATACGGCGACATTAATTTTGTCAGAACAATTTGACTGGCAACAAGGTCTGCAATTCGTTCGGACGTATGTCAAAGCAACAGGCTTTACCAGTTCGTTTTGTACAGAATGTGGTTCGCCTGTACCTAATGCATTAGGCAGTAATCCAAAAATTATGTGGATTCCTTTAGGTTTGATTGAAAAAGATTTTGTCCCTGAGAAAGAATTGAATTTTTGCATGAACTCACAAGTCAATTGGTCTAAAAATAATACCGTCCCGGTTGCATTTGATGAATTGCCAACGGGTGCGGAGTTCCAAGATTACTTTGAGTTGAATAAATAAAAAGCAGAACACAACAGTCTTCTGCTTTTTAGATAAATTATTGTATTTATTTGAAAAGCAGAACACAACAGTCTTCTGCTTTTTAGATAAATTATTGTATTTATTTGAATTGAATAGAACCATTCGCATTCACAGTGATTTTTGATTCACCAGCTGCCATATCTTGTGCAGGTGCTGCCTCGGCCATTGCAAATTTAGCGACACCACCACGCATCATGGGTTGTGGGAAATAATTACTCGTATTTAAATTAAGACTGACCAAATTGTATTGTGCTTTATTCCAAGCCTGAGTAATGGCTTGAGCGCGTTGTTGAAAGTTTTTTGAAGCTTCAATCATCAATTCATTTTCAACTTTCTTTCGCTGTTCATCAGATACAGTAAAGTTGATGGATTGGGTCTGAAAGTTTTGTTGCAACTCGCTGACCAATTGGCTTGCAGCTTTGAAATCTTTACTTTCAAGTTGAATTTCTGCACGAGCACGCCATTCTTTTAGCTTTCTACTGTCATTGTCATAAATTGGATATGTGCTTTGAGCACCTGTTTCCACCTTAACTTGCGGATATTTACGAGCAATCGCTTGCGCTTGATTCATCAGCTGATTGATCTGATTAGAAAGTTCAGCAGGTTGTTTATTACTTTTCTCAATATATAAAACAGCTTGCATTTCATCGTTGGCAACTTGGCGCGAAGCATCTGCCTGAATATTTACAACGTTATAGTTCAAATCGTTGGTCTCTTGAGCAAAAAGTTGTGGGCTAAGGGTCGCGCCAATCATCAACGTCGCGAGTGCTAAATTACGCATAAAATTTTCCTTAGAATTTCTATTAAAAAAATTATTTTTACAGCTTTGATCCTAAAATGAACTGATGGGGAACTTCTGCATATTTTGTGGTTTCTTTGTAAGAGATTATCTATGTTTTGCAACATAAAATTAAAATGAAAAACATTAATAATTATATAGTTATATTTATTTATTTGACCATTTATCTAAAAACCAAGACCCAGATAAAAAAAGCTTACTTTCTTAAGCTTGTCACATAGTATGATGATAATTCATCATAGTTCATTGAAAGAAACATTTTTTCAATAATATTAGATGAATGTGGGGCATAAAAAGTGTTTATTTTCTTTAAAAATTAGGTATCATCTCGCACCTAGTTAAAAGATATAAAACATTGTGTCTGTACTAGAATCTAAAAAGCACCGAGTCAAACGACCACAAGTCACCAGACTTATTTCTTTTACCCATATCAGAGATGGTAATTCGATATGAGCGTTACTTCCGTAAACCCTGCCGCAAATGCAACTAACGAATATTATTTGACTCGCCAAAGTCAGATGGAATCAAATGTTCGTAGTTATCCACGTAAATTACCGTTAGCGATAGCGAAAGCACAAGGCTGCTGGGTTACTGATGTTGAAGGTACACAGTACCTTGATTGTTTAGCTGGGGCAGGGACATTGGCTTTAGGTCATAATCATCCTGCGGTGATTCAAAGTATTCAAGATACATTGGCAAGTGGTTTGCCTCTACATACTTTAGACTTAACGACACCTTTAAAAGATGCATTTACTGAAGCGCTTTTGGCTTATTTGCCAGGCGGTAAAGAAGAGTATTGCTTACAATTCTGTGGCCCAACAGGTGCAGATGGTACAGAAGCAGCAATTAAACTTGCAAAAACATATACTGGCCGTAGTTCAGTAATCAGTTTTTCTGGTGGTTACCATGGTATGACCCATGGCGCTTTGTCTATGACAGGCAACCTTAACGCAAAAAATGCGGTAAATGGCTTAATGCCAGGCGTACAATTTATGCCTTACCCGCATGAATACCGTTGCCCACTTGGTTTAGGTGGTGAAGCTGGTGTTGATGCTTTAACTTACTTCTTTGAAAACTTCATTGAAGATGTTGAAAGCGGTGTAACAAAGCCTGCTGCTGTAATCCTTGAGGCAATTCAAGGTGAAGGTGGTGTTGTTACTGCGCCTGTTAAATGGTTGAAGAAAATCCGTGAAGTGACTGAAAAGCACAACATCGTTTTAATTTTGGACGAAGTTCAAGCTGGTTTCGCACGTTCAGGTAAAATGTTTGCCTTTGAACATGCAGGGATCGAGCCTGATGTTGTAGTGATGTCAAAAGCGGTTGGCGGTAGCTTACCATTGGCAGTATTGGGTATTAAACGTAAGTTTGATGCGTGGCAGCCAGGTACGCATTCAGGTACATTCCGCGGTAACCAACTCGCAATGGGTACAGGCTTAGCTTCATTGCAAGTGATTAAAGAACAAAACCTTGCTCAAAACGCACAAGAGCGTGGTGACTTCTTACAAGCAGAGTTGAAAAAACTAGCTCAAGAATTCCCATGCATTGGTAATGTTCGTGGTCGCGGTTTAATGATCGGTATTGAGATCATTGATGAGCGTAAACCTGCTGATCATATGGGTTCTCATCCTGCTGATGCTCAGTTAGCAGCAGCAATTCAAGCAGCATGTTTCAACAATAAATTATTGCTTGAGAAAGGTGGTCGTAACGGTACAGTAATTCGTTTACTTTGCCCGCTAATCATCAATCAAGACGAATGTGTTGAAGTCATTGCTCGCTTTAAGAAAGCGATTGCTGAAGCATTAAAAGCAGTACGAGGCTAAACCATGGTTGATTTTGCAGAACATCGTAAAGCGTTACTCTGCAATGATGCTCAATCTATTGCTGACTATCAGTCAGCAATGGGCGAGGCGGTAAATGCCGTTTCAGCATGGTTGCAAAATGACAAAATGTACACGGGCGGAAGCATTAAAGATTTGCGAGCAGCAATTTCTTTTAATCCTTCAAAAGAAGGTTTGGGTGTACAGCAATCATTACAACGTATGGTTGAGCTTTTTCTCAATAAAAGCTTAAAAGTACATCATCCACATTCACTCGCACATTTACACTGCCCAACTATGGTGATGAGCCAAATCGCGGAAGTGTTAATCAATGCGACTAACCAATCAATGGATTCTTGGGACCAAAGTCCTGCTGGATCATTGATGGAAGTTCAACTCATCGATTGGCTTCGCCAAAAAGTGGGTTATGGTGCAGGTCAAGCAGGTGTATTCACCTCTGGCGGTACGCAGTCGAACTTAATGGGTGTGTTACTTGCTCGTGACTGGTGTATCTCGAAAAACTGGAAAGACGAAAATGGTAAGCCATGGTCTGTTCAGCGTGATGGTGTTCCAGCTGAAGCAATGAGAAACGTTAAAGTCATTTGTTCTGAAAATGCACACTTCTCTGTGCAAAAGAACATGGCGATGATGGGCATGGGCTTCCAGTCAGTAGTTACAGTACCTGTAAATGAAAATGCCCAAATGGATGCAGATGCGCTAGAAAAAACCATGGCTCATCTTCAATCTGAAGGCAAAATTGTTGCTTGTGTCGTTGCGACTGCAGGTACAACAGATGCTGGCGCGATTGATCCACTCAAGAAAATCCGTGAAATTACCAATAAATATGGTTCATGGATGCACATTGATGCAGCTTGGGGCGGTGCACTGATTCTTTCAAATGATCATCGTGCAATGTTAGATGGTATCGAGTTATCTGACTCGATCACACTGGATTTCCATAAGCATTATTTCCAAAGCATTAGCTGTGGCGCTTTCTTATTGAAAGATGAGGCAAACTATCGCTTTATGCATTACGAAGCAGAATATTTGAACTCTGCTTATGATGAAGAACACGGGGTTCCAAACCTAGTTTCTAAATCATTACAAACGACTCGTCGTTTTGATGCATTGAAATTGTGGATGACTGTAGAGGCATTAGGCGAAGAGCTTTATGGTTCAATGATCGATCACGGTGTGAAGTTAACGCGTGAAGTTGCTGATTATATCAAAGCAACTGCGGGTCTCGAATTGTTGATCGAACCACAATTCGCTTCAGTGTTGTTCCGTGTGGTACCAGAAGGTTATCCTACTGAGTTTATTGATAGCTTGAACCAAAACGTTGCAGATGAATTATTTGCACGTGGTGAAGCAAATATCGGTGTAACAAAAGTGGGTAATGTTCAATCATTGAAGATGACCACTTTAAGCCCAGTTGCGACACTTGAAAACGTTCAAAACTTGCTTGCGCTTGTGCTTGCAGAAGCAGATCGTATTAAAGATGCAATTGTTGCTGGTACTTATGTTCCTGCGATTGATTAATTGCAATTTAATTTGATATGCCAATAAAAAAGAGGTCTTTGAAAGACCTCTTTTTTTATTTATAAATTTTTAGAAAATTATATTAGGCTGCAAAAATTGGACTGAATCCCATTTTTCGCAATAGTTTTCGATACATGCTTGAACTGCGATCTGCTGGAAAATGAGCTTCCATGGATAAGTCTAATGGTAAATATTCAGGTTTTTGTGTTTCAACAATCAGTCGGTCTTCTTCAAAAATTTCTAGATTAAATTTATAAGCCTCCTCAATTGGTAAATCCTTATCATAATTACGACAGATCGGCGCAAACAGTCGTGTTTGTCGGGCAGATACTGGCGACGCGGCATTCATAATTACTTGTTTAGTCTCGTTAGGAAAATGAATTGTCAGCGTGGCTGTAAAAGGTAGGCTGATTTCGAAATGTCTCAACCATTGAAAGCCTTCTTTGCCACGTTGACCTGTACCTATTGGATAACGCCCAACACTACTGATGTAATCAGCTTCAAAACCATATGTTGTTTCAGTTGTCGTGTAATCAGGAACTTCGACGTTCTCTGGGTCACCAAAAGTATCAGGATGTACCCATGCAAAATGTGCGACATCAATGAATCCCTCAAGTTGTCGACCTGCAAAACAATTTAGATCAACAGACGGACAAACCAATTGTTGAAAATCAGCATGTTCCCAGTAAGGCATTTCGGGAATATTTGCTGAAGCGTTAGTTGTAGCTGTGAGGTTGCACCAGATCAGCCCATATTTTTCTAGCGCAGCATAAGTTTTTAAATGAAAGCGTTCAGAGATCTTGTGTTGAGGGTGGGCTGGAATACGGTTGCATTTTCCATTTTCACCAAAACGTAAACCATGATAGCGACAAACAATACCATTACCATCATTATGGCCTAAACTCAGAGGAACTCCGCGATGCGGACACGCATCTTTGGCGACAACCAGTTGATCGGCCATTTTATAGATGACCAGAGGCATATCGAGCAACATTGTGGCAGTAGGTTGTTCTGAAATATCACGGGCTAAGGCAATTGGATACCAGTATTGAGCGAGCAAGTGCCAATCATGCTCTGAAAATGTCATGTGAACGGGCAAATCTGGATTAAATGTTGCGATGGTTTTTGTGTTCATGATCTGATCTTTCTATCTATTTAAATCAAATATAGATCAATCATCTGTTCTAAGAAATTTCAATAAACTGAATGAAGTATCGATATTTTTAGAACACAATTCCAAAAACTTAAGTGATATATCGTTGATAGAAAGCTTGGTTTTCATACTCTTATATTCTTCTTTTAAATACCCAAATCATCTAAAAAAAGATGTTGCCTGAGTATGGATATTCATTTTAATAAATATGTCATACTATGTGTTGATGGAAAAATCATCAGTATTCCACTCACTATAATTTTTTATCATCAAAGATGAGTTTTTCTGTAAAAAATCAAATGTAAGCTGTAATAATTCTCATAAATATTGCAATTTCAATGGTGATTGCAGGATTTTTAAGAATATTTTCATTCATCTTAAATATTGATATTTAATAATATTTAATTAAATTTGATGCAGTATATCAATTATCATCAAAGCGTCACAAAGTTGTAACTTATTTGTCATATTATCTAATCAAAATGCAGTTAACCAAAGTACAACACTTGAATTTAAAAGAGTTGTAAATCAAATTGTATAAATGAGAGAAAACAGAATGCGCTTAAATCCACGTAATCTCGCAATTGCATTAGCTGTAACTGGGGCAACTGTAGCTACGACTGCAAACGCAGCTCGTGATACGATCCAAATTGCTGGTTCTTCAACTGTATTACCATACGCAAGTATTGTTGCAGAAGAGTTTGGTAATACTTTCCCACAATTCAAAGCACCAGTTGTTGGTTCTGGCGGTTCTTCAGGTGGTTTGAAGCAATTCTGTCAAGGTGTTGGCGATAACACAATCGATATCGCAAACGCATCTCGTCCAATTAAATCAACAGAAATTGATGCTTGTAAAAAAGCTGGCGTAAACCAAATCCAAGAAATCAAAATTGGTTACGACGGTATCGTTTTCGCATCTAACGTGAAAAAAGCTGCTTATAAATTAAAGCCATATCACGTATTTACAGCTTTAGCTGCTGAATTACCATCAAACGGTAAAATGGTTCCAAACCCATATACAACTTGGAACCAAATTGACAAAGCTTTACCAAACGAACCAATTACTTTAGTAATTCCTGCTTCTAACCATGGTACTCGTGAAGTATTCCAAGAGAAAATGGTTGATGCTGGTTGTGAAGCTTATGACTACATCAAAGGTTTAGACAAAGATGCTCAGAAAAAAGCATGTTCTAACTTCCGTAAAGATGGTCGTGTAATTGAAATCGCTGGTGACTATACTGAAACACTTGCTCGTTTAAAAACATCTCCAAGTGCAGTTGGTGTATTCGGTCTAGGTTTCTATGATGTTAACCGTGACAAATTACGTGTTGCGACTGTAAACGGTGTAGTACCTTCTGAAAAGACTATCTTGAGCGGTCAATACCCAGTTTCTCGTCCATTGTTCTTCTACGTGAAAGGCGAGCACTTAAAATCAATTAAAGGTTTACCACAATACGTAGAATACTTCTTGAACAAGAAAGTATCTGGTAAAGGTTCTAAATTAGAAAAAGCTGGTTTGATTGCAATGAACGACAAAGAGCGTGCAAAAATCCTAGCTGATTTCAAAGCTGGTAAATCAGTTAAATAAGTTTATTTGAAAACGGAGGCTGGTGAGACATGTGTTCATCAGCCTTTTTGTCTAGCTAAGTTTTTTCAAATGATGAAAATTGAGAAAACAGTGGAGATTACATGAATCTGCTACTTATCGGTGTGTTGTTAGCCCTTGTGGCAATTGCATATCAAATCGGGCTGAGTAAAAGCCGTAACCTAGCAGGTAAGGGAAATAACTCAGTAACACTACATTCGCGTCCAGTGTATTACGGGGCGTTAGTTGCTTTGTGGTGTGGTATTCCTGCTTTTTTAATTTTGATGATTTGGAACTTGGTTGAACCGAGTGTTTTACACCATATTATTTTTAACAATATCCCTGCATCAATCAGCGCAAATTTAGATGAAGCTGGTCGTGATGTTTTAATTGATCGTGTTCAAGCGATTGCTTCTGGATTTGGGGTGACTGATCAACCAGCAGCGTATGAAGTTGCGGCAGCTCAGCAACTTGCAAAATTCCAAACGATTGGGTCATTTGCAAAATTTGCAGTGGTTGTGAGTGTTGCTTTAGCTGGTTTGGTTTGGGCGAAACGTCATGTGAGCCAGCAATATCGCGCACGTAATCAAGTAGAAAAAGCAATTAATGTGGGTCTGATTCTTTGTTCAGGCGTTGCGATCCTTACAACGATCGGTATTGTCCTTTCAATGTTGAGCGAAGCATTACACTTTTTCAAATTTGTAAGTCCAGTTGACTTCTTCTTTGGAACTGAGTGGGATCCAGGTTTTAGTACGACAGGAAGTGCAGAGGGAAGCTACGGCATCCTACCATTAATTTGGGGTACTTTAATGGTAAGTGGTATCGCGCTACTTGTAGCTGTACCAGTTGGATTAATGATTGCAATTTATTTAGCAGAATATGCATCTCCTCGTTTGCGTTCTTGGGCGAAACCAACAATTGAAGTACTCGCAGGTATTCCTACAATCGTTTATGGTGTTTTTGCCTTAATGATCATCGGGCCATTCTTTAAAATGGTGGGTGAAACGGTTGGTGTAAATATCAATGCAACCAGTGCATTAACTGCTGGCTTCGTGATGGGTATTATGATTATCCCATTCGTATCTTCGCTATCAGATGACATCATTACGCAGGTTCCGCGTGCTTTACGTGATGGTTCATTAGGTTTAGGCGCAACAAAATCTGAAACGATTCGTCAGGTTGTCATTCCAGCAGCGTTACCGGGGATTGTGGGTGCATTCTTATTGGCGGCCTCTCGTGCGATCGGTGAAACGATGATCGTGGTGCTCGCAGCGGGTAACAGTCCATTACTCCACGCAAATCCATTAGAAGCGGTGTCGACTGTGACGGTCACGATTGTTAAGCAATTAACAGGTGATACTGACTTTGCCAGCCCTCAAGCGTTGGTTGCATTTGCCCTAGGTTTAACGCTGTTTGTCATTACTTTGGGTTTAAACATTATTGCACTGTACATCGTGCGCAAATATCGTGAGCAATACGAATGAGTTCATCAAAGACATCCCCTTTGGATCCAAATTCATTTGATCCTCAAGTTGCTGCTGAACAACGTGAACAGCGCAAAAGTAAGATTCAAAGTTCTTTGGCAAAGCGTCATCGCAAAGAAAAAGCATTCCGTTTTGCTGGCTTTTCAGCAGTCATGATTGGTCTTGCGTTTGTAGCATTGTTGTTTGGAAGTATTTTATCAAAAGGCTTGCCGGCTTTTTGGCAGAGCAGTATCACAGTTCCAGTTTATTTCGATCCAACAATTATTGATGTAGGCGCGAAACCTAAACAAACCGCAGGTGAGACTCCAGCGCATTTTGAAGAGCGTATGATCGCTTGGCAAACTGAAATGGGTATGGTTGATTGGGATGCGTTGATCGTAAATGGCATTGTTTCAAAAGACAAAGCATTAGAGTCTCAACGTGACTATCTCAGCGGCTTGTACACTAGCTCAGAGTCATATCGTCTACGTGATATGGTATTGGCTGATCCATCTCTGATTGGAACTAAGAAAGACATTAAATTTTTAGCAGATGCGAATGTCGATGTATGGTTAGCGGGCAATATTGATCGCTCATTACCTGATGATCAACAGCAGTTAGATCGATTAGTGGTTTGGCTGGTGCTTTCATGGGTTCATTGTTCATGATGCTCATCGTGATCATCATTTCGATTCCAATCGGTGTTGCAAGTGCGATTTATCTTGAAGAGTTCGCAGCAAAGAATGTGATGACGGATATTATTGAAGTCAATATTAACAACTTGGCTGCTGTTCCTTCGATAGTATTTGGTCTATTGGGTGCTGCGATTTTCATTGGTTGGATGCAGTTACCACTTTCAGCACCTTTAGTCGGTGGTCTGGTATTAAGTTTAATGACGTTACCAACTGTGATTATTACGACACGTGCTGCATTAAAAGCTGTACCACCTTCGATTCGTCAGGCTGCTTTAGGTCTTGGTGCATCAAAAGTACAAACAGTTTTCCACCATGTTTTACCTTTAGCTTTACCAGGTATTTTAACGGGTGCGATTATTGGTGTTGCTCAAGCATTAGGTGAAACTGCACCATTGCTTTTGATCGGTATGAGTGCTTTCGTTGCAAGTGTTCCAACGACACCACTTGATCAAGCAACGGCATTACCTGTACAAGTGTATTTATGGCAAGGTAATGAATTGCGTAACTTCTTTGAAGGGCGTACCGCAGCTGCGATTATTGTGTTACTTGCGTTAATGATTGGTTTAAACAGCCTTGCAATTTGGCTTCGTAAGAAATTTGAAGTGCGTTGGTAATAGAGGAGAGTACAATGAATACGATTGATATTATGAACGCCGTAGAAAAGGATAAGTCAGTGAATCCACAGCAAACAGAATTTACCTCATCTGAAGCGCAAGTTCAGCAATCTAATACTGCATTTGTCTCTCAGTTTGAAACGGCTTCATCAAACAAAAAGCCAAAAACAAATGAAGTAAAAATTAGCACTCAAGATGTTCATGTTTACTACGGTGAAACTGAGGCAATCAAAGGGATTGACCTTGATATTTACCAGAATGAAGTTATTGCATTTATCGGGCCGTCAGGTTGTGGTAAATCAACATTCTTGCGTACCTTGAACCGTATGAATGACACGATTGATATTTGTCGTGTGACGGGTAAAGTAACTTTAGATAATCAAGACATCTATGATCCAAGCCTAGACGTTGTATTGTTACGTGCTCAAGTGGGCATGGTGTTCCAGAAGCCAAACCCATTCCCTAAATCAATTTTTGATAACGTTGCGTATGGACCTAAACTTCATGGTCTAGCGCGTGACAAATATGATTTAGAAGAAATCGTAGAAAACAGTCTGCGTAAAGCTGGTCTATGGGAAGAAGTGAAAGATCGTCTAAGTCAGCCGGGAACAGGTCTTTCAGGTGGTCAACAGCAACGTTTGTGTATTGCGCGTACCATCGCAGTAAGTCCTGAAGTGATTTTGATGGATGAGCCGTGTTCAGCGCTTGATCCAATTGCAACAGCTAAGATTGAAGAATTAATTTCTGAACTATCTGAGCAATATACGATTGCAATCGTCACGCACTCAATGCAACAAGCAGCTCGTGTATCTGATCGTACCGCTTACTTCCATTTAGGTGATTTGATCGAAGTGAACTCAACTGAGAAAGTATTTACTCAGCCAGATCATCAGTTAACTGAAGCTTATATTACAGGTCGTTTTGGCTAAGATTATTTCAGTGATAAGAAGAGCCTTCGGGCTCTTTTTTTTATTGTATAAATGAAAATGAATCTATTTTTCAAAATCTCTATTGAATTTTTCTTGAGCAGACCACATCTTAGACGAATAAAGCCGAACTTATAGAGCACTTACTTTATGTTATTCCATTTACCTAAATTTCCTGCTGAGATTCGTATTAGCCATTTAAATGCGCGTGTGAATGAACAAAGAAAAAGAATCGCGCAAACAACAGCATCTCGTTTGGAATTATTACAGCTTGTTCAGCAGCTTGCGAAAGAAGCAAAAATTCGTAAAAAGAATGATCAAAAAATCTATGTTCTCGATTTTAAAGGTGATGTTCAAGCTTCCGCTGTAGATACGATTCGTGAGGAAATTACCTTAATTTTAGCGACAGCAAAAGCAGGGCATGACCGGGTTGTGGTTCGTTTAGAAAGTCCTGGTGGAATGGTACATGGCTATGGTTTAGCAGCTGCTCAGTTAGTTCGTCTACGCGATGCAGGCTTTAATGTCACGATCTGCGTAGACAAAGTTGCTGCAAGCGGTGGCTATATGATGGCTTGTATTGCAAATGAAATCATTTCTGCGCCATTTGCTGTTGTTGGTTCGATTGGCGTCGTGGCTCAGGTTCCAAATTTCAATCGTTTATTGAAACAGCATAATGTTGACTTTGAACTTTATACTGCTGGCGAATATAAGCGTACAGTCACCATGTTTGGTGAAAATACACCTGAAGGTAAAGCGAAATTTGAAGAAGAGTTACAACAAACGCATTCTTTATTTAAGCACTTCGTTGAAAAATACCGTCCACAGTTAGAAGTAGCAAAAGTTGCAACAGGTGAGCATTGGTATGGTGAAGATGCACGCGAACTCAACTTGGTTGATAAATTACAAACTTCGGATGAATACATACTTAGCTTGCTACCAAAACATGATGTTTATGTGATTAATACGCGTAAGCGTCCGACATTTGGTGAGAAATTAGGTTTACAAGCTGCGCAAATGGCTGAGAATTTAATTCCAGCAGTGTTGGGGAAAATTACAGATGGATTGACCAAAGCAAATAGCAGTTTGGTTCAGCTACGTGATCCAAAACTATAATTCATCGTATGTTATTTAAAACCAGTCATATGACTGGTTTTTTTATTTCGATAATTAAAGTATTTGAACAAATAGTAAATTAAATAAAGCTAACAAAATTGCGATGAACTGGATTGTCGTCCTATCTATCATTTGCTATTTTAATCGCGAGATTAAATACTTATATTTTCCATTAATTGAAAAATATCTAAAACTATAATTGATATGTGAGCATAATAATGACAAGAGTTGTCGTTTCATCGAAGAAAAATTTTACTGTTTTACAAGATGGACAAATGCAAGGTGTGATACTGAATCAACCATCCATTGTTCAAATCGGAGTTGCGCAAGGCGATATAAAATCGATCATCAAGCAAGGTAATGATCTTGTCATTACACTGAAAAATGGTGAGAAAATTATTATTAATGATTTCTTTAATGAAATGAACAATACGGAACATACGCTCGCAATTCCCCGAGAAGATGGTTCTTATGCAATTGCTGAATTTGACGCTGCAGGAAAATTTGTTCGCTATTCTCCTGCCACAGAATTAACGCAATTTGCTTCAGCCGAAGTTCCACCTCAAGCTGCTGAGCATTCAGATAGCAGTGATGATTTTGGTGTGAGTAAATCGCAGTTAGTAAAAGCAGGTTTGGTTGCTTTAGCTGCTGAAGGTATTTATCTCTGGGCAGTGAAGGATGATGATAACGATAAAAATAATAATGATAAATCGACAGATATTACTGCACCTGCAACCCCGACCGCTGTATTAGATGCCGATACACAAACCATTACAGGTAAAACAGAAGCGAAAGCTAAAGTAGAGATCAAAGATACCACAGGGAAAGTGATTGCGAGTGGTTACGCGGATAATGAGGGCAACTATAGTATTAAACTAGATAGCCCTTTGGTGAATGGAAATAAAGTCGCAGTTATCGCGATTGATAGTGCAGGTAATACATCTAAAGCAACAGTAGTTACGGGAACAAAAGATACGATCGCGCCCGATGCACCAAGTGCACAATTAAATGCAGATGGTACGATTGTCTCAGGTAAGGCCGAAGCGAATGCTAAAATATCAGTTTATGATGCAGATGGAAAATTATTAGGCTCTGTTAATGCAAATAGTTCGGGACTTTATTCAATTAAAGTATCACCGCCATTAACGAGCGATAAAGGTGGAACAGTAGTAGCGGAAGATGCGGCGGGTAATAAATCTGATCCGTCCAAAGTTTTTGCTGGGAAAGATACGTTAGCCCCTGATCAGCCATTGATTGAAGTAAACCAAGCAGGTACATCAGTTTTAGGTAAAGCTGAGGCAAATGCAAAAGTGCAAATCAAAGATGCTGATGGCAATATTATTGGAAGTGGTGTTGCAGATGCACAAGGGAAATTTCAAATTACAATTTCACCTGCATTAACTGGTGATCACAAAGGCTCTCTTATCCTTGAAGATGCAGCAGGTAACCAGTCTAAACCATTAGAAATTACAGCTGGTAAAGACACGATTGCACCAGAAAAAGCTGTAGCGCAGTTAAATGCGGATGGAGACTCGATCACTGGAACAGCCGAAGCAAATAGTAAAATTGAAATTCGCTCAGCAGATGGAAAAACTGTGCTTGGTTCAGGAACAGCAGGCGCAGATGGAAAATTTACAATCGACTTATCTGCTGCATTAACGGATAAGACCGTTGGGAAAGTGTATGTGATTGATACGTCAGGTAATCGTTCTGAATCTACGGATGTGTTAGGAACGAAAGATACCATTGCACCGAACAAGCCTATTTTGCAGACCGTAACGGATGATATTGGAGATGTTAAAGGGAATATATCGGCTGGCGGCTCAACAGATGATAGTAAACCTAGCTTGACTGGTCTAGGAGAGGCGAAAGCAACACTAACAATTTATGACAATGGACAGCCAATCGGAACAGTCACGGTGGGTGACAATGGAAAATGGAGTTTTAATATCACCCATGATTTAGCATTAGGCAGTCATACGTTGACTTTTACACAGACTGATTTATCAGGAAATACCAGTGAGATCAGTAACTCATTTAGTTTTAATGTGATTGCACCGACGACAATGAGTTCATTGCTGAGTAATGAAATGGATGCTGGAACTGAAAGTGCACAACAAATGAGTTTGGTTGATCATGTAGATCTCAATGCATTGCTGAGTCCACAATATGAAGCTACGCCGACACAGACAACTCAAGCAGTTACTGTCGATGAGTTATTAACTTCTTCGACTTCTAATACGAGTGAAATTGAAGACTTGCTTAATCAGTTGGTTTCTACCGAATCCTCGACTCCTCAAACTGATGGTAATATAAATACTAATTTGACGAATTTTGAGCAAACTCAAGTGGTGCAATCTGATCCTTGGGATGACCTTATGCTGCTACAGCATTCAATTGTTTAACTAAGAAAAAACGCTTATTTCTGAATAAGCGTTTTTTCTTTGCTGAGTTGGATGAAACCAATCAGGACTGCCCCAACTGTTGCAAGGAACATATCTTTGTGGGCATCCCACATGTCGCCTTGTTGACCATTATAATTTTCCGCATCTTCAGGCGATAATCCCATCGCAATCCACCATTCAATGAACTCATATATTAAGCTTGTTGCCATAACAAATTGTATGACCAAGAACAATAAAGCTGCTGGTTTAGCCGCGGGAAACCAAACTTGAAAACAACGATAGAATAAGGGATAGAGTAAAAATCCATATGCAAAATGGACAAAACGATCATACATATTTCTAGTCCATCCCATACTTTGATTTAAGTCAAAATGAAAAAGGGAATTGAACCATTCATTGTAGGGAACATAAGAGTAGAGGTAGTGTGCGCCAACAATATGAATAAACAAAAAGAGCAGGTATAAGCAAAAGCTATAAAAGTTAATGCCAATTTTTCGCATGATGACAAGCAAAGCAATCAGCATGAAAACTGTACCTGCTTGATGCAATAAATATGAATCGAATTCTAAAGGATTAATACTTGCGATTATTGCCGTAACTAAAATGAGCATAAGAGCAATATAATGTTTTAAGCTCAATTTTTTTTCTATCATTTAATGTCCTAGATAGAGTTTGTCACTCTATTTATTCTCGTCAGACGCACCTATAACAATTTGTTCTTTAGCAGATGCGACTCCGCCAAGTGCCTGACAAGCTTGTTTATATAGTTGATATTTTTGTTGTACTACTTCATCCAATGGGATGTCAAAGAGATCTTCACCATTTTTATATTGTTCAATATATGTCGCGGCCTTTTCTTTATTCACAGCAAGGGCTTGTTGGTGAAAATTGGTGATCGAAGATGTGGCTAACTGATTTGATTCGATATTGTTGCACTGAAAATTTTGTAAAATTTTCTCTGCACGTTTGACCTCACTTGATTGACCAAAAATACACGCTGTTAGGCTGAGGCATGTGACCAATAGGAGTAAAACTTTCATGAGAAATTATGTTGAGTTTGTAGATCGGCTCATTGTATCTAAAACCCTGCTATAAATTAAGTATTTATGTCTAACAGAAGCAATTAAATGACTTAAATAATGCGACATAAAATCCAGTTTTGAGATAAAACGCATGTTTTTATCTATATATTTGATTTTAAACATGTAATATAACAGGGAAAACAAAAATGAAAAATTTATATAATAATCCGTTTGAGGAGCAGAAAGTGAAGATACGCAGGGCAGAAAAACAAGATGTGAATGAGTGTGTTCCGCTGATTTATAGTGCTGGAATTCCCTTGTTTGACTATATTTATCAACATGATCCTATCAGTGCTGAAACTTTTATTCATAAAGAGTTTTTATCAGAATATGGATATACAAGCTATAAACTGCATTGGGTGGTCGAGAAAGATAACAAGGTGATTGCCACCGTGGCTTGCTATGGAAAAGATGACCTACTAAAAATGGATAGCGGTACGGTTAAAAACATTCTCACTATGTATCGGTTTCGATCACCTCGTGTTTTGGCGAGAGCGTTGCATTCAGCTTCCGTGATGACCAAGCCAGTTGCATCAAGCTTGCATATTGCAAATTTTGGTGTGCATCCCCAATATCGTAGTCAGGGTATTGGTTTGTCCTTGTTAACGTATCTAAAAATGCTTGCCCAACAGCAGGGGCATTCGATTTTGTCTTTGGATGTGTCTTGTGAAAACCCTAGAGGGCAACGTTTATATGAAAGGATTGGTTTTAAGGCTGTACAGGAAAACCAGTTCAAGGGGGTGAAAAATGCTAAGGTGCCCAATGGGCGGCGTATGGAATGGAAAATCTAGTGTTCCATTTGCTTAAACTTTCTGGAACAGGTTATGCTCATTTTTCATCGAATTAATTCAACATGCTATGCGTAGTCAATCAGCAGTTTTATCCTATTTTATCTTATGTTTCTCCTGTATCTGCCATGCAGGAGACTATAATTTCTTTGCTGGATTTGAAGATGCTTCTGAGGAAATGTTTGATGCTGCATATCCTGAAATGAAAACAGATTATTCAGTTTTGCATAATCAGCTTTTTCAAGATGAGCGGTGGCGCGTATACAACTATACTGCGTACCAGACCAATCAATTCAACCATAAGATGTTAACAGGTGATACTTCAAATCTGAGTTTGGATGATTTCTCGATCTCACTCGGCTACGGTATTGTCTATCAGCTTAACTCAAGCAACCGAATCGGCTATGAGTATTTGTCGAGCTTTCCATTTGATCGAGGGCAACTTATTAGACTGTTTTGGCTAAGAATTTTCTAAGTGATTTTTTGATATAAGCCCGCCCGAACTACACCTACTTTCTTTTCTTTAATTTTTTGCCAAGATGCTGGTAGTTTGAGCTGCGATAATTCTCGATCTGCTTCAACGTAAATGAAGGCTTGATTTACAATCATCGGATCTGATAACTCAGCAAGTTCTTGCCATAAGTCTAAACTGTAGGGTGGATCAAGAAAGACGACATCGAAACTAAGATTCAGTTTCTTGAGCGCTTGTTGTGCTGTTGTTAGATGTAGCTGACAATTCTCTGCTTTTAATAAAGCAATATTCTCTTTTAAAAATTTTGCTTGAGTCGTATTGGGTTCAATCATTACAACTTTGGCAGCTCCACGAGAAAGTGCTTCGAAACCTAATGCACCTGAGCCAGTGCAAAGGTCTAAAACCTGTGCATTTTGAATATCCCACATGAGCCAATTAAATAACGTCTCACGTACACGGTCAGGCGTTGGACGTAAACCGTCTACATTCGCAAAAGGTAAAGTACGACGCTTCCATTCCCCGCCAATGATCCGTAATTGATTTTTCATTATTCAGTGACCTCATCAGCAGGTAAAGGAGCTGTGGTTGTTGATTGTGCTTGTACTGTAGATGCTGCTCCACCACTTGGTAGTTCACCCGGCTTAATACCCGCTGTCATCAGGCCGCCACTGACTTGATGATTTGCTGGGCGAATCGGATTTTTCTTACGAGTAACAAGCCAGTAATCAAAAATTGGACGTGCGAGTTGAGCTGCTGAACCACCATGTTTACCATTTTCCCATACGACTGCGATTGCAATTTCAGGGTTATCTGCTGGAGCAAATCCAACAAATAGACCATGGTCCCATTGTCTTGAAGAAAGTGCTGCTTCGTTATAACGTTTCCCTTGGGCAATACTTTTAACTTGTGCCGTACCAGTTTTACCAGCAATTGAATATTGCAAACCGCCTTTAATTCCACGACCTGTACCAGATTGAATGACATCAACCATGGCATCGTGCATATTCATCCAATCTTGTGCGGTTCCATTAAATTGGATTTTTCCATCTGGTGCATTATGCACAGTGAATTGTTTTGCACCTTTGGTATCTCGTAATACATGCGGTGTGACATGTGATCCTTTGTTCGCGGTGATTGCAGTTGCCATAGCGAGCTGTAATGGTGTTGCTGTAAATGCACCCTGTCCAATACTGACGGAAATTGTTTCACCTTTTAGCCATTTGCTTTTACGAGTACGCATTTTCCATTGTGGACTTGGGTATAAGCCTGAACTTTATAGGACAAGATATAGAAATAAGTATCGCAAGAGACGACTTGAGCTTTATGTAAGTTGACTGAACCATGTCCTGATTTTTTCCAGTCACGGAATTTATGTGAATCCCCAGGAAGAGAGAAATAGCCGGGATCAGAAATGGCAGTATTCCAATCGACGAGTCCATAGTGAATCCCTCCTAGACCGAACATTGGCTTAATCGTAGAGCCCGGTGGATAAGAACCTTGAACTGCACGGTTATAAAGTGGCTGATCTAAGTTATCACGCAGAGCACTATAGTCTTTAGTGCTGATCCCCGTTACGAATAAATTGGGGTTAAAACTTGGACTAGAAACCAGTGCTAAAATTTCTCCAGTGCGGGGATCTATCGCAACAATCGCGCCGCGACGATCAGCTAATTGTTTAGCCGCAATGGTTTGTAAGCCATAATCTATGGATAAATAGAGATCATTACCGCGAACAGGATCTTGGCGACCTAAGTTTCTGAGCACATTGCCATGTGCATCGGCTTCGACAGATTCATAGCCCGGTGTGCCGTGTAGTAAATCTTCGTAGCTTTTTTCTGCACCAATTTTGCCGATAAGGTTAGTTCCAGCATATAAATCCTTATCGATCTTTTTGAGTTCTCTATCGTTAATTCGACCAACATAACCGATGACATGCGCAAATAACTCACCGTGAGGGTAGTAGCGAGTCATCTGTGTTTCGATTTTGACTCCAGGAAAGGCATATTTAACTTCACTGAACTTTGCGATGTCATTTTCAGTCAGGTTGAGCTTGATCGCGATACGCTCAGTTTTTCGAGCAGTTTTAACACGGCTGTTAAAACGATCAACGTCTTCTTGTGTCAGACTTAATACTGGAATTAGACGAGAAAGTGTTCCATCAATATCGGTAACATCTGCACGGCTTAATGTTGCACTGAAAACAGGATAGTTATCGGCAAGTAAAATACCATTACGATCGTAAATATAACCACGGGCAGGCGGAAGAGGTTGTAAGCGAATTCTGTTCTTATCTGATGCCGTTGTAAAATCATCGTAATGAACAATCTGTAAATATGCATAACGACAGATCAATAAAAGAAGAAACGTCATCACTAGAAAAATTGCAAAAAAGATTCGACCCCTATAAATGCGCTTTTCTTGTTGCATGTTTTTTAAAGGAAAGTGCTGTTTCATACGGAGTCGACTTAAATTACAAGATTGAAAGAGGGTATGGGTGACTTATTTTAACGTAAGTTGCATGATCATACTGTAGATTTTTCAATACTTCATATAAATGAAGCTGCGACAGTTTTTGACTTTGCAGACATTAAATTTGTAGGGTCTTGTATACTAGAAGCAAAATAATTCTGTTAAAGTCACAAACGGTTTGAAATAGGATTGTCCAATACGCACTCTTAAGGAAAATGGAGAGAATAATGAGAAAACTTTACCTTTTGCTAGCGGTTTTAACATGTAATGGTTTGGTGCATGCGGATGAAAATCCATATATGCCAGAACCAAAATTAAAAGATGCTAATGTTTCGACTTGGAATATTGGTGCAGGTTTTACAAAAAAATTACTACATGCCAATTTAGAATGGGTTAATCCTTATGGTATTGCTTATGCAAAAGCTGGTGCATTTTTGAATGACGAAAACCCAGTGGGCGGTCAAATTGGTTTTCGCTATCCATATTATTTAACAGGCACTGACAAAAATGGTTATTACATTGGTGCTTATGCAGGGCATATTGAAAGTAAACAGATTGATGGTGAAGAAAAAGCACGTTTAGGAGCAGGTGTTGATTTAGCCTTTGTATGGCTAAACTCAGAGCGAATCAGCACTTTTAGTGTTGGGATTGGCGCTGGTGAGCGACTTAAGAATAGCCGTGGTGATGTAATTGAAAAGACGGAACCAACTATTCAATTCTCTTACACTTTAAGTTTTGGTCTATAGGAGATATTCGCTCTTTGTCCTGTTAGCCATAATGTATTAATAATTTTGAGAGTCATGCATGTTTGATTACGTCAATGAATTGTGGCAGATTTTTTTAAATCGACCAGACCATCTGGCGGTCTTAAGTATTATTCCTGTGACAGCCTTTGTAACTTGGGCTCACGTATGGATGGCTTTAAAAATGGTGTTTTACCCAATTAACTTTTGGGGATTCCATTTAGGACCATTACCTGTAGGTTGGCAAGGGATTGTTCCACGTAAAGCTGGACGTATTTCAGGCATCATTACTGATAATACATTAACAAAACTTGGTTCATTGCGTGAGTTCTTAGAAGCAATGGACCCAGAAGATATGGCTATGATCATTGGTGAACAAGTTGGTTTTGAACTTGAACACTTAATTGATGAAGTCATGATCGACCGTAATGCAGTGCTATGGGAAAATTTACCCTATTCGATTAAACGCCGTATTTATGCTCAAGCACATAAACAACTCCCAAATACTTTAAGAGAACTTGTGACTGAGCTGACCATGAACGTCGAGTCACTTGTTGATATGCGTGAAATGGTTGTTCGCCAAATGGAAGGTGATCGCCGTTTGATGGTGCGGATGTTCCTAAAAGTTGGACAAAAAGAAATTAACTTTATTTGGCATATCAGTGCATTGATTGGGATGTTCTTTGGTGTTTTCCAAATGATTGTTTGGTTCGTAGTGCCTTGGCATTGGACTGTTCCATTTTGGGCATCGATTTGGGGTTTCTTGACCAACTGGATTGCAATTTGGATGGTATTTAACCCAATCGAGCCGCATTATATCCGTTATCCACAAATATTCCGCTTAACCAAAGATCGTAAATTCCCTTGGATTGTACCTGTTCTAAAGATCGGTACTTACAATGTACAAGGTGCTTTTATGAAGCGTCAGGAAGAGGTTTCGGATGTATTTGCGAGTGTGGTAACAGAGGACTTAATCACATTGAAGTCGATTATGACTGAAATGATGTACGGCAGCAAAAAAGATAAAACCCGTCGTATTGTCAAGCGCCATATTAATGAAATTATGGAAACTCCACTGGTTAGAACATCATTGCAGCTATCATTGGGTCCTAGAGAATATGCTAGACTCAAGACCGACTTGATTGATCGTTCAATTGAAATTACTATGGGGCCAGTATGTGACCCAGCCTTGAATGCTAGTCGTGCGCAAAAGATCTTTCAAATGTTTAGAGACCGTATCCGTGAACTAACACCGAAAGAGTTCCAAAACCTATTACGACCAGCGTTCCAAGAGGATGAGTGGATTTTAATTGTACTGGGTGGGGTAACTGGCTTTTTTGCAGGTTTAATCCACTTATTTGTAGCTTTCTTATAATTAATTTGATGTTGGTTGGGCAATAAGTCTGTATGATATTGCTCAATTAAAGATTTATTGTTTTTAAATGAGGATGTTCTTTATGCGCATTATTTTACTCGGACCACCTGGGGCAGGCAAAGGTACTCAAGCTCAGTTGATCTGTAAGCGCTACAATATCCCACAAATTTCAACCGGTGATATGCTCCGTGCTGCAATTCGTGAAGGTACTGATCTTGGCTTAAAAGCGAAAAGCGTCATGGAGTCAGGTGGTTTAGTATCAGACGAATTAATTATCGGTTTGGTTAAAGAGCGTATTGCTCAACCAGACTGCGTAAACGGTTGTATCTTTGACGGTTTCCCTCGTACGATTCCACAAGCTGAAGCATTAGAATCAGCTGGTATTTCAATTGATCATGTGATTGAAATTGATGTTCCTGATGAAGAGATTGTTCAACGTTTGTCTGGTCGTCGTCAACATCCAGCATCTGGTCGCGTATATCACATCGTTTATAATCCACCAAAAGTGGAAGGTAAAGATGACGAGACTGGTGAAGAGCTTGTACAACGTCCTGATGATCAAGAAGAAACAATCCGTAAGCGTTTAGGTTCTTATCATAGCGAAACTGAGCAACTTGTTGGATTCTACCAAGGTCGTGCTGCTTCTGGTGAAAATGCACCAACTTACGATAAGTTAAATGGTTTACGTGCAATCGACGAAGTTCAAAAAGATTTATTTGCAATTTTAGATAAATAATCTAAGTTGTAGATTAATAAGGAGCTCTGACAAGGGCTCTTTTTATTTTGGAGAAAGCAAATGTTAAAAGTTGTGCTGATCATCGCGGTGATTTTAAGTTTTATTTTGCTGTTATTTTTATTATACCAAAGCCAAAAAATGCTGCGTCATGTGCAAAAACAGCAAGCATTAGAAAATAAGAAGTATGGTAAAGCTCGCCAACTCCATCCTAAGTTACAACAGCAAAAAAAACCTCAGGACTAACTGAGGTTTTTTGTTTTAATCATTTTAGCCGCACCAAACTCAAAACGATCTGGCCAATTACAGACATCTGAGACAATACATTCGCCACATTTGGGTTTACGTGCGATACAGCAATAGCGCCCATGCAAGATTAGCCAATGATGTGAATCAATAATAAATTCCTTGGGAATCACTTTAACTAAACGATGTTCAACTTCGAGAACATTTTTTCCTACTGCTAAACCTGTACGATTACCAACACGGAAAATATGCGTATCAACAGCCATGGTCGGCTGACCAAATGCAGTATTGAGCACAACATTGGCAGTTTTTCGTCCCACCCCCGGCAATGCTTCAAGTTCTTTACGTGTTTCAGGCACTTGTCCTTGATACTGTTCAACCAAGATACGGCAGGTTTTAATCACATTTTCCGCTTTGGAATTATATAAGCCAATGGTTTTTATATATTCTTTTAAGCCATCCACACCCAAATTGAGAATACTTTGCGCTGTATTCGCAATCGGGTACAGTTTATCGGTGGCTTTATTGACACTGACATCTGTCGCCTGAGCAGAAAGCATCACTGCAATCAGCAATTCAAATGGAGATGTGTAGTTTAATTCTGTTTGAGGATTTGGTCGTTGTTCACGCAATCGTTCAAAAAAGATTTGAATTTGCTTTTTGGTCATATTTTTAGTTGACATGTTAACCCTCCAGCAATTCGTTTAAGCGTTGTTGTAATTCACTTAGTTGCAGCTGTTTTTTCTCATCTGCACGTAAGCTGAGCTGCTTTTCCAACTTTTTGATCTGTGTACGCAGTTTTGCTAACTCAATCGTGGTCTTTGCATCCAAAGCTGGTGTTTCAACCACTTTTTCAGTCAAGGTAATTGCTGGGACGTTATTGAGTGCTTGAGAGAATTTCGCAAAAAATGCAGCATCAATTTCAGCACGTACAATCGGGCCTTTACGATGAATTCGATGTTTTTCTTCACGTTGAATATGTGCATAGTAGCGATGTCTGAGATCATCTTGTACTTTGATCCGCTGCTCGTCGTTAGCAACTGGAGCTGTATCCTCAACTAGATCAATACAGTCAACAGGACATGGTGGAATGCAAAGTTCACAACCTGTACACAGGTCGGTCAAAATGGTATGCATGAGCTTACCACTGCCAATAATTGCATCAACAGGGCAGGCGCTAATACATTTAGTACAGCCAATGCATTCATTTTCACGGATTACCGCTTTCATTTGCTGCGGACGTCCATCTGATTGAATATCCCAAACACTTGGTTCAGCGATCAATACAGGGCGTTTTAAAAGTGTTGCCAATGCGTCAGCCACAGGTTGTCCACCCGGAACACATTTATTCGCTTCCTCGCCTTCAGCAATCGATTTTGCATACGGCAAGCATCCATCACGGTGCCCGCACAAACCACATTGTGTTTGCGGAAGTAATGCATCAATTTCACGAATGAGTGCGATAGAGGCGTCCATAGAACCAACAACTTGTTAAAACGACAGCGATGATGAAGAAAAAACAGCATAGGGTCAAGATAACTTTCTCAGTTGATTAGATTTGATTTCTGTACAGCTTTTAAGATTTCTTGATTAGAATGGAATTGAATAATATTAAAGTGCCGTAAAGCGGATTTTTATGCCAATCGTAACAATAATTTGGGGTGCGTTAGCCATACTTGTGGTATGGGTGCTGTCTCATCCAAAAATAAGAAATAAACCTGTGTGGCGTGCAACAGTAACGCCATTGGCATCAATCATTGGTAGTGGTTTTCTGATCGCAGCACCTTTATTGAATGATTTAAGTGGTCATTATGCGATTTATGTCATGGTGACTTTATGCGTATTTGCGTACTCGATTGGGCAAATTATTCGTTGGAATATTCAGCACGTTGAACCTAACTTGGCTGCTCAACAAGATCGTCATTTATTGCAGATTGAGCGTTTAAGCGACATTGCGTTAACCGCAGCGTATGTACTTTCAGTCACTTATTATTTGTATTTGTTTTCATCATTTATTGTCAGAATTTTTTCCATTCAGTTTTCAGGAACAACACAGATCATCACGACAGTGGTTCTACTGTTAATGGCATTCTTTGGTTATTTCCGAGGATTTAAAATACTCGAAAAAATTGAGATTTTTGCTGTAAATATTAAGTTGAGCATCATTACTGTTTTTCTGTGTGCTTTGTTGTTTTTCAATTTAGATCATCAAGCTCCCAGTCATGTACCTTCTAGCTTTGATATGAAGCATATTCCAATCATTATGGGCTTACTCATTATGATTCAGGGCTTTGAAACCAGTCGTTATTTAGGAAAAGAGTATTCAGCAGAAATTAGAGTGAAAAGTATGCGCAATGCGCAGTTATTGAGTACAGGCATTTATATCATTTTCATTCTATTGTTTAGTCTGGTTTTTCAATTACATCCGCTTAGTGGCGAAATCTCAGATACCTCTGTGATTGATATTGCAAAGTATGTGTTTTGGGGTGCACCAATTTTCCTATTTATTGCTGCGGTAACGAGCCAACTCAGTGCTGCATTAGCAGATTTTGCTGGAAATGGGGGACTAGTTAATGAAGTCTCGCAACAAAGAGTATCTGTAAAAGTTGCTTATGTTGTCATTGCCGCTGCGTGCATTGTTTTAGTTTGGTCATTCGATATTTTTGAAATTATTAGCTTTGCATCTAAAGGGTTTGCACTGTATTACTTTTTTCAATGTTTGAGTTCAATGTGGGTACATTTCCGAATAGCTAAAGCCAAGTTTGTGTTTTCACTGTGCGTTGGAATCCTGTGTTTATTGGTTGTATTGTTTGGACAACCTTTTGAAAGCTAAAGTGAGGAGTAATTAAAACAGAGGCATTGTTTTGAAAATGCTAGGTAAAATTCCTCAAGCTAGTGAGTCTAGAGTTGTCATTCAATTTCTCTTTTTTTGATTAATAATAGTGCTATTTTTGGTTGTTTTTGGTGCTATTTAATAATTTTATTTGAATTTTATAGTTTTTAATTTGGTATTTATAATATAAATAATGAATATTTATTTAAATATTTTATTGATAAATATAAATAAATTTTAAAAATTAGAAAAACTATACTCATACCTAATAGCAAAGTATCTCTAATTTGTGAGATATTCTTTTTGGTGCATTTTTAGCACCATAATGAATCATTGTGTCGGGGGTGAGTGTTGAAATACAGCAGTTTAAGTGACTTCTTAGCTTATGTTGAAGCAAGAGATCCACATCAACCTGAATTTCTACAAGCTGTTGAAGAAGTAATGACAAGCTTGTGGCCATTTATACAGAAAAATCCAAAATATGCTGAACATGGTCTTTTAGAGCGACTGGTTGAACCCGAACGAGTGATTCAGTTCCGCGTATCTTGGATGGATGATCAAGGGCAAGTGCATGTCAATCGTGGATTTCGCGTGCAATATAACTCAGCAATTGGCCCATATAAAGGTGGCATGCGTTTTCATCCATCTGTGAATTTATCAATTTTAAAATTTTTAGGTTTTGAACAAACCTTTAAAAATGCGTTAACTACTTTGCCGATGGGTGGTGGTAAAGGTGGTTCTGACTTTGATCCAAAGGGTAAGTCTGAAGCTGAGATCATGCGTTTTTGCCAAGCATTGATGTTCGAGTTATATCGTCATTTGGGTTCAAATACGGATATTCCAGCAGGAGATATCGGTGTTGGTGGACGCGAAGTCGGTTATATGACGGGCATGATGAAAAAACTAAGCAATGACACTTCGTGTGTGTTTACAGGTAAAGGTATTTCATTTGGTGGTTCTCTCGCTCGTCCTGAAGCAACGGGTTATGGTACGGTTTATTTCGCTGAAGAAATGTTGAAAACGCGTGGTGATAATTTCGTAGGTAAAATAGTTTCAGTTTCTGGCTCCGGAAATGTGGCGCAGTTCGCAGCAGAAAAAGCGATGTTCCTCGGTGCAAAAGTTGTGACTCTCTCTGACTCAAATGGTACTGTGTATTTGAAAAATGGCTTCAGTAAAGAACTTTTAGATGAGGTGATGGAGCTAAAAAATGTCAAACGTGGACGTATTTCAGAGTTTGCTTCGAAACACGGATTTGAATATTTCGAAGGACAAACACCGTGGCATATTCCTGTTGATATTGCTTTGCCATGTGCCACTCAGAATGAATTAAATGGTGAAGACGCAGCAGCATTACTTGCTAACGGTGTGATTTGTGTAGCGGAAGGGGCAAACATGCCATCTACACTTGAAGCCGTTGAAAAATTCGTTGAGGCGAAGATTTTATATGCACCAGGTAAAGCATCAAATGCAGGCGGTGTCGCGACATCTGGTTTAGAGATGTCTCAAAATGCGAATCGCTTAGGTTGGTCTTTCGAGCAGGTCGATGAGCGTTTGCATGCGATTATGAAAGAGATTCATCGAAACTGTGTCAAGTATGGTACGCAGGAAGATGGCACAATTAACTATGTTGATGGTGCGAACATTGCTGGTTTTGTGAAAGTTGCAGATGCGATATTGGGGCAGGGCATTTATTAAGAACCCCTCTCAAACCCTCTTTAATAAATAAGGCTTTCCATAAAAAATCCGATGCTAAAGCATCGGATTTTTTATTACTAGAATACGATTATGGTTTTTTCACAATTTCTTGTTCAACAACCATATCTAATACATCTGCAATGCTAGATTGATCAGCAGCAGGATTTTTAATATCAAAACGTTTAACACGAACGATTACACGTTGATTTGGATTGTGCTCAAAACCTTCGATTTGGCCGTAATACAATGACCAGTTTTTATCTGCATAAGTTTTGATGCCTTTGTCATCATATTTTACTTCACGTACTTGCATACAAGTTTGTGGAGCAACACCTACACATGATTTAGTTTCTGGTGCGATTTCCAAGAAAACAGTCTTACCTTCAGATTGGTATTTAGTTTCAGGGGTCATTTTACCAACAAAAGTATATTTTTGACCTTTTGCATCCGTCAGTGTCATGCTTGGTGCGTGTAAATCAGTTGTATTTACTTCAAAAGGAATCTTACCCTTTGTTAATAATTGACCAGCAAATTGCTCTTGTTTCATTAATGCAGGATCACATGCCATTAATGTTGATGCACCATCACCAGTAATGATTTGACCATTTTCAACTTTCCAAGAGGTATTAAGGCGATTACAACCTGTATCTACAGAAAGGCGATCATTTGCCAAGAAACTCAATACGATTGGACGTTTGGTCTCAGCTGGCTGATACGACCAAGTGTAATTTGTTAATACATTATTACTTTCCACTTTAGTACCTGCAAATACGTGTTTTTGACCTTTGCTATCAGTTACAGTCAAGATCGCTTCACCATTTAAAGTGCTGATTGCAAACGGTACTTTTTTCTCGCTGAAAATATCAGAAGATAAGCGTTCTTGTTGCATTAAGTCATCTGCACAAGCCATCATTGTCGATACAAGTGGCGAAACAACAATGCTGTTGCCTTCAACTTTCCACGTACCACCTTGATTATTACAGCCCGTTTGGATTGAAAGTTTTTGATCTTGGCTAAAAGATAGCACTAAAGGTTTAGATGCTTTAGAACCTTGATATGTCCAATTATATTCAGTTAAGTTTTTCGCAGCATTCGTGTTAATTTGATTAATTACGTTATCACTAACGTTTTGTACTGTTTGACAAGCCATTAATGAAAGCGGAAGCAAAGCGAGAACTAAATATTTAATTTTCATATTTAAAAAACAACAGTTAAAAATAAACAGTAATAAGCTTAAATCATTCTTAAAAAAAGAAAATGCAATCCATTTATGGATTAAGTGTGTTAAATGTATTTATTTGTAAGTTTAAGATAAATAAAGGAGATTTGTAGGTTTGCTCTATTTAAAGCAAACCTAGTTTAGATTGGTTGATAAAATAATCAATTTAATCGAAACGATAAATATCCATACCTAGAGAACCCATCGAAAAGCTGCTATGTACAATACTAAATCGAACACCTGTCCCCATAGCAAAGAATAATGGCGCGAAGTGTTCAAGCGTTGGATGATTGCGTTGAACATAGGGCAACTCTAGCCAATTAAGTACTGCATCATAATCTTGATGGCTGAGTTTACTTACCACAGTATTACGGAAATTACTTGCCCAAAAAGGAACGTCTGCATCTGCATGCCATGAGAGTTCTGCTAAGTTGTGTGTGATACTGCCTGAACCAATTAATAAAATTTGTTGTTCTCTTAATGGTGACAATACTTGCCCAATTTTGTAAATCTCGTCTGCAGTCATTTTGATTGGAAGGGAGATTTCAATAACAGGAATATCTGCATCAGGGTACATATGCAGTAATGGCATCCATACACCATGATCGCGTGGTCTTGTGCTGTTAGCATGTGCAGCAATACCAGCATCAGCAAATAAACTCAGTATTTCTTCTGCCAAAGTCGGTGAACCAGCCGCAGGATAACGAATTTCATATAACTCAGGTGGGAAGCCACGGAAATCATGCCACGTTTGTGGTCTGGAAGAAGTGCTGACTTCCAATGCCTGACTTTCCCAATGCGCTGACATCACAATAATGGCTTGAGGTTTTGGTAGGTTGATGCTTAAGCGATATAAAGCAGGACCTACTTGTTCTGGATCAAGTGCAAGCATGGGTGAACCATGAGAAATAAATAATCCGGGTAAAGTCTGGAAATTCATAAATAAGCACCTGATTGGAATTAATCACTATCGTGACAAAATCAGCGGGAGAATGACAGCCGTTAAACTTCAACAGATTGTTCTATAATCAGAACAATTTGGCTTAAGTTATGCACGGTGATAAGGGTGATTATGGTTAATACTCATTGCCCGATAAAGTTGCTCAATCAACAAAATACGCACCATTGGGTGAGGCATGGTTAGTTTTGATAAAGACCAATGCCAAGCCGCAGCTTTACGAACGGCATCTGAATGACCATCAGGTCCGCCGATTGCAAGCGCAACGTCATTGCCTTCAAGCATCCATTGTTTCATAGTGTCGGCGAGTTTTTCCGTACTCAGCTCGCGTCCACCGACTTCAAGTGCAATGAGTGTTTCATTAGGTTTCAGTGCATTTAAGATACTTTCACCTTCGATTTGGCAGTATTTTAAAATATCTGCTTCAGAATCATTTTTACCTCGTTTAGCCATCGGTAATTCAATGACCTGTGTTTGTACAAAAGGTTGGATACGTTTGAAGTAATCTTCAAATCCAGTAAGTACCCATGCAGGCATTTTTTGACCAATGGTGAGAATTCGAATTTTCATAAAAAAAGTAATGTGGAAAATATAGAGACATTATAAACATTCAACTTGTTACATGGCGGTTTAATTGAATGTTTACTTGTCATAAAAACTTCAGAATGATGGTTTATGTTTTTACATAAAAAACGCAGCTCAAAATGTGTATGAGCTGCGATTAAAGTGTTATCCGTCTGGAGTTCAGATAACACTAAAATTAGTTTAAGAGTCAGAATTTAGCCTTTCTTTTTATTGACTCTATTTTATTATGCAATAAATTGATCATTTTTCAACCTGATTATGTAACAAAAAAAGAGAGCCTAAGCTCTCTTTTTTATATGGTACTGACTTTTAGTGACGCGCTGCTTTTGCATCTTCTACTGGTTTTACAATAGGTGTTTTTGGCAAAGGCTTTGGCATGTCTGTTAATGCTAAAGGTAAGATTTCATCAATGCTTTTCACCGCTTTGATTTCTAAGCCTTCTTTGACATTGTCAGGAATTTCAGCCAAATCACGTACGTTATCTTGCGGGATAAATACGAGCTTAATGCCACCACGATGAGCTGCAAGAAGTTTCTCTTTTAAGCCACCGATACGCATTGCACGACCACCAAGACTTGTTTCACCTGTCATTGCAATATCTGGACGAATTGTAATGCCAGTAAATGCTGATACAAGGGCAGTGGTCAGAGCTAAACCAGCAGATGGACCATCTTTTGGTGTCGCACCTTCAGGTAAATGCACATGTACATCGGTCTCATCAAAACGAGAAGCCTCGATACCTAGATCATCAGCGCGGGTACGTACCACAGTCATTGCAGCAGTAATTGATTCTTTCATTACATCACCGAGCGAACCCGTCGTAATAAATTTACCTTTACCTTTTACCGCAGCAACTTCAATTGTGAGTAATTCACCACCTACAGAAGTCCAAGCTAAACCATTTACACGACCAACTTGTGCTTCATCTTCTGCCATACCAAAGTCAAACTTATGTGGACCTAGGTATTCTGGAAGATTTGCAGAAGTCACATCAACTTGTAAGTTTTTAGACTTCTTGCTCACCGCTTCTTTAACTACTTTACGTGCAATTTTCGATACTTCACGCTCTAGGCTACGTACACCTGCTTCGCGTGTATAACGTTGTACGATGTCACGAATTGCTTCTTCATGAACAGTCAATTCTTTGGCACGTAGACCATTATTCTTGATTGCTTTTGGAACAAGATAGCGCTCAGCAATATTTACTTTTTCATCTTCGGTATAACCTGGTAGACGAATCACTTCCATACGGTCCAATAAAGCTTCAGGAATATTCATACTGTTTGCAGTACAGATGAACATCACTTCTGACAGATCAAGATCAAGGTCTAAATAGTGATCATTGAATTTATTGTTCTGTGATGGATCGAGCACTTCAAGTAATGCAGAAGCAGGGTCACCACGGTAGTCTTGCGCCATCTTGTCGATTTCGTCGAGTAAGAACAGTGGGTTCTTAACACCAACTTTTGTTAAAGATTGCACAATTTTACCCGGCATCGCACCGATATAGGTACGACGATGACCACGGATTTCAGCTTCATCACGGACGCCACCAAGTGCCATACGAACAAACTCACGGCCTGTTGCTTTGGCAACTGACTCACCAAGCGATGTTTTACCCACACCTGGAGGACCAACTAAGCAAAGGATAGGGCCTTTCAGTTTCTTCACGCGAGACTGAACTGCAAGATATTCAACAATACGATCTTTAACGTCATCTAAGCCGTAATGATCCGTATCTAGAATTTCTTGAGCTTTCGCCAAGTTGATACTGACTTTGCTCGCCTTATTCCACGGAGTATCTAGAATGACTTCTAAATAGTTGCGAACAACAGCAGCCTCACTTGAAGCGGGTTGCATCGCTTTGAGCTTACGGAATTCAGCATCAGCTTTTTTGCGTACATGCTCAGGGAGATCAGATTCTGCAAGACGTTTTTCAATCTCAGCTACATCATCCTCTGCGCCGCCATTCATATCGGAAAGTTCACGTTGAATAACTTTCATTTTCTCATTTAGAAAGTATTCACGTTGGTTCTTTTCCATTTGACGTTTTACGCTGTCATGTAACGTTTGTTCAATTTGCTGCTCAGCAGATTGATTCATCAAATAATTCATCAACTCTTGTAGATGAGCTTCAAATTCGTCGTGTTCTAAAAACTTTTGTTTCACTTCAATATTTAAAGGCACACGAGTCGCCACGAAGAACATAAGTTGTAATAAGTCTTCGATTTTATTTGCAGCTGCAACAAGTTCACGCGCATTACGTAACTTTGCTTCTGCATATTGAGCAAATAGAGTACGTAATTCATTTAAGCGAGTTTCTTGTGCCTCTTTATCCAATGGAACATTCATTGGGCTTAAATGATGCTCTGCTGTCAGATATTCTTCGCCATCGATAATGCGCTCTAACTTAGAACGGTGTAAGCCTTCGATCAGCACTTTAATACAGTTTTCATCATTTTCATGATTCACAACTTGTACGATTTTAGCCACGGTTCCATATTGATAGAGATTATCGTGATCAATTTCTTCTGTAAGCGAATCTTTTTGCGCAACTACAAATACTAAATTGTCACTGTTACGAGCCACATCCACTGCATTGATCGATTTTTCACGACCCACGAATAGCGCGATTTGCATGTGTGGATACACCACAACATCACGTAACGCTAATAGTGGTAATACACTTGGAACCTGCGGCTCTAAGCTTGTTTCATTATTCATAATATATTCAGACATGGGCACTCCTAATGAGTGACAACGGTGTTGCCATGTTTTTTATAGTGATGTGCATTTCAAAAATTACAAGGGTTTTACAAGAGAAATTATAAAAAAAAGACTAAATTGGTCGACTTTCGCCTACAAATTCATAGAAATTAGAGACTAAGACTTGAAGTAATAAATTTTTTCAGGAGTCAGTAAGGCATTTAGCGGCTGATCCCATTTTTGCCTGAATAATGGTTCATTGAGATATTGAAATGAATGTGCGAGACCCAGTCGAAAAGGCTGATGTGGTGCTGTTGCCAAAGTACGATCATAAAAGCCACCTCCCATACCGATTCTTGTTCCGAAATGATCACATGCTAATAACGGCATCACCAGTAAATCTAATTTAGATACATGCTGTCCGCGCGTTGCCATAGGCTCTTTCATACCAAGCGGATGGTGAGAGAAACGCTTATTGAGATATTGATTTGCACTGATTTTTACCCAAACAAGGTTTTGGTTCATCGAGCAAATCATCGGTAAATATACTTGCTTCTTTTGTTTAAAGCAGAGCTCAATTATTTTTCGTGTATGTATTTCACCAAAAGCGTGTAAATACAATCCGATTTTTTTAGATGATTTAAATTGAGGACAGTATCTCAATTGATTTAATACTTGTTGTTCGATTTGTTTATGTTGAACAGGGCTAATTAGTTTTCTTTTTAAGCGAAGTTGATTTCTTAGTAATTTTAAACTGCTGTTCATACGGGTTCAAACATCATTTACTCCTCTAAATCATACTCGATTTGTTCCAAAATATTTAAAACAAAATGATGATTTTTATGTGTGGAATTAATCTTTTGGTTTGTGATGTTTTGTTAATTTATTTTACCATTTGGTTTATTTAATATTTTGTTTTATAAGTAAAAATTATTAATTTATTAGAGTTATTATTCTATTTGTTGTGTCATTCATGAAATAAAACAAAAGAAAACAATTTGAAACATTTTGGTTTTTATTAATTTAAATCAATGATTTATATTTTTATTTATTTTTAGAATATGAGAAATGTGTCTCACATTTAAATTATATACATTTGTATATTCTTTACCAGATTACTCGGTTTGATTAGCATCCGCCGCTCTTTTTTTAGCGGCGACACTAAAAATGCAGTTTCGCATTTTTAGACCATCAATAACTGTAGTAATTATCTGAGAATTTTTATGAATAAAGTATATAAAGTGGTTTGGAATGCTTCTCTTGGGGCGTGGGTTGCAACTTCTGAACTTGCAAAAAGTAAAACAAAAACCAAATCAAAAATTCTCAATTTATCAGCTGCGGTTTTGGTTGGTGCAATTAGTTTTTCTCCTACTGCATTTGCTGCCACAAATATTGGAGGAGGCTCAGGTTCAGGAACATCGATTTCTGGAGACAGATGTGGTGAGGGTACAGCGAATACTTCTGGTAGCCGAGATATTGCAATTGGTTGTGGGGCACAGACTCAAGGAACTGGTGTCTCAAACATCGCAAATCGTCAAAACCCATACAACAATTCAACTGGTGCATTTGCCGGTGCACAAAAACAAGGTGGTTCAATTAGCTTAGGCACTGGAGCGACCACTCAAAATAACTTTGGTACAGCGATTGGTTCATATGCCACTACGACTGATATTGCAGGTGTAGCAATCGGTACGGCAGCTTTGTCAAAAGGAAATACGTCTCTTGCGATTGGTCGTCAGTCGGCAGCTACGGTTGATTTTGCTCAAGCGATTGGTAACGTAGCCGCCGCTACTGGTAAAGGTTCTTTGGCAATTGGTCACTCAGCAACGGCTGAAGGCTATCGTTCAATTGCAATCGGTTCTCCAGATATTGAAAATGCTGGTTCTGTTGCTGGACAAGCAGGTGCTTCATATCAACCTAACATGGCAACTAAAGCAACGGGTAAAGACTCGATTGCATTTGGTGGTGGTGCGATTGCAACTCAAGAAAATTCATTAGCGATTGGGGCATTTTCAGCTTCTACGGGGAAAAAGTCAGTTGCGATTGGTACAGGTGCAAAAGCAAACAAAGACAATGCCGTTGTGATTGGTGATCAAGCTGAAGCAGCTCACGAAGGTGGTGTTGCAATTGGTAAGGGTGCGCGTTCAGATGCTGAGAATAGTATTGCACTCGGCAAAGACTCAAAAGCAACTCAAGCAACAGGTGAAAGTTTTTTAACAAAGCGCTCAGCGCCAACGGGTGTTTTATCAGTCGGTGATGTTGGTGCGGAACGTCGTATCCAAAATGTTGCAGACGGTGCTGTTGATTCTGATGCCGCTACAGTGGGTCAATTGAAAGCGGCGCGTTCTCATTATGTCAGTATCAATGACAGTGGTACCCAAGGTGGTAACTTTGAAAATGATGGTGCGACAGGGCGCAATGCGATTGCGGTTGGTGTAAACGCAACTGCGGCAGGGCGTGATGCAACAGCGATCGGAAGTGCAGCGAATGCGACGGACTGGAATTCGGTTGCACTTGGTGCAAATGCTAAAGCAGCTGGAACTGGTGCTATTTCAATGGGTGCAAGTTCAAATACTGTTGGTCAAGGTGATATTGCAATAGGTCGTAATGCGTCAACACAAGGCGCTGCAGGCTTGCGTCCCGGATATAGCAACCAATCAATTGCAATTGGCGATCAAACAAAAGCAATTGGTGATCAATCTATTGCAATTGGCGCTGATGTTATTGCACGTGGTAACTCTTCTGTTGCGATTGGTGGCGATGATGTTGATAAAATTGCACAAGATGCAGAACTCAGCAAAATCTATACTGATATTACTGGTGGCGTATTAAAAGCGGGTCGTTATCCAACCACTGAAGCAAATCATGGTTCAACTGCAGTCGGCACTCAGGCGGTAGGTACTGGTGCATTCTCATCTGCATTTGGTATGACTTCAAAAGCAACAGGCGATGCTTCATCAGCTTTCGGCGTAATGTCCAATGCATCTGGTAAAGGCGCTGCTGCATTTGGTGCAGTTTCTCAAGCAACAGGTGATGGCGCTGCTGCAATGGGGATTAACTCATTGGCATCAGGTACAAACTCCACTGCGATAGGTTCAGGTAATAAACCGGGTGAAGGTGCGAAAGCGACTGGAAATGGTGCATCTGCGATTGGTAGTGGTGCTCAGGCAACTGGTGATAATGCGGCTGCAATTGGTAAAGATGCGGAAGCAAGTAATGAAAATGCAGCAGCCGTGGGCGGTGGTGCGAAAGCAACAGGTAAAAATTCAGCGGCGATTGGCGGGGGAGCAATTGCCGATCAAGAAAATGCGGTTGCTGTAGGTCAAGGTGCTCAATCACTGGTTGTAGGTGGTGTAGCTTTAGGCGCGCGTAGCCGTGTTGATGCAGAAAATAGTGTGGCATTAGGACAAGATGCTATCGCAACAGAAGCAACAGGAAGCTCTTTCCTAACTAATCGTGATGCTTCAATGTCAAATGGTGTTATCTCAGTTGGTTCTGCTGGTAAAGAGCGCCGTATTACGAATGTTGAAGATGGTTCTGCTGATTCTGATGCGGCTACTGTACGTCAGCTTAAAAATGTTGATACGCGTGTGAATCAAAATACGCAAAACATTACGAACTTGGATCAGAAAATTGATAGCACCAAAACAGATCTAGGTAATCAGATTGTTGATACCAATAAAAAATTGGATGACACAAAGCAAGACTTGGGTAACCAAATTAAGGATACCAACAATAGGTTGAATGATACTAAAGATCAGTTAACCACTCAGATTACAGATACTAAGACTGAGTTAAACAACACGATCAATAACACTAAAACTGAACTGAATACCAAGATTGATAGCACCAAGTTAGAGTTAGAGAATAAAGGCCTCAATTTTGCAGGTAATATGGGTGCAGATGTTCATCGTAAGTTAGGTGACAAGTTAAATATCATCGGTGGAGCTGATGCTGCAACAGCAGAAGACAAAACCAGCGGTGAAAATGTTATTACGCGTACTACAGCAGATGGTATTAAAATCGAATTATTGAAAGATGCGAAATTTGATAGCATCACAACAGGCGACAGCGTATTAAACAATAATGGCTTAACCATCAAAGATGGTGCAAGCATTACCAAAGACGGTATCAATGCAGGTAATAAAGTCATTACTAATGTTGCGGATGGTGTGAACGGTAAAGATGC
>LULL01000011.1_pt1 | contig 96074 bp, 82 predicted proteins | sample 728161 | NCBI WGS metagenome assembly LULL01 (sample SAMN03860290, study PRJNA289734) | marine metagenome | biome: seawater column; feature: ocean; material: water; isolation source: Red Sea water column Station 149 - depth 500m | place: Saudi Arabia: Red Sea | collected 2011-10-15 | depth 500 m
GTATAGTATCTGCTGCCTCAACAAGTCCAGTAGTAGAAATAATATTACCACTTGAAGCCGTAATATTACCATTCGTCGCAGTAATATTTTGAGCTGCAGTAATATCATTTCCGGCTGAAACATCCTGACTTGCAGTTAAACTTCCGGCTAAAATCCCAAGATCTCCATTTTCAACTCTTACTTGTTCAGCACCTGCAATACTAAGGTGATCATCACTTCCAGACTCACCATGAAAAATTCCCACATCGTCACTATCTCCCAAAGTTATTGAACCATTTGTAGGTAAAGATAATGCATGCCTTTTCGTGAAACCATCCAATTGTGTTGTAAGAGGATTTAAAGTTAATGCTGCTGTCACATCATTAGTCCCGGGACCAATCTTGGCCCTAGGATCACCTGATATACCTAAAAACTGAATGAAAACATCTGAAGCACTGTCAGCCTGAGCCTTCCAATATCCTTGTTCATTTGCTTCTTCTGAAGATTGACACTCCTGAACGATTCCAGTAGCAACAGTATCAACAAGGCATCGCATTGGAATTCTCAATATTTTTTCATGTGCTCCATAACTTTTTGGTGAATTGGCAGACATTGGAACCATCTTTTCAACTGTAATAACAATATCACAGGTACCAATTGGTGCTGCTGATACACCTCCATTGGAAAACTGACTTATATAAGCAGACTTAACTTTCCACCGAGGTGCAGTAAATATTTGTTGACCAACGATAAACTCCGGATCTAAAGCACCATTACTTGTATCTAGTCGCTCCATTGTATAGTCTGAAGCCTGTATGTCTAAGCCCGCAATCTTATCACCCGAATTAGAAACAATTGTCTCATTTGTACAACGATCAACATCACCAAGTCGCTGAACAATTAAAGTTTTAAAATCCATAAGATTCATATCAGACTTAATCTTGGACATATTTTTTTGTGAAATTTCATTAATTTTAACAACACCCATGGCAACAACTATCGAAATAGAAGCCGCGACCATAACCTCAACTAAAGATAAACCGCTTTGGGATTTGAGAATCTTTTTAAGCATTCAAAATGTCCTTAAATTAAGTACCTAGTTTTATTATACCTAGAACTAAAAAATTCACCTAACAATGCTTGATAAATTCATAAAAACAAGAAAAATTAGATACTTACAAAATTCATACAGAAAAAATATGCCTCAATCATTTGCCATATTTCAAATAAAACTGACTAAATAAGTCCAAAACAACGAAAACTTTCAGTGTTCTCTATAAGATAGCCTGTACTCTCTACAAAAAGCTCTTTAGAAGACTCTGAGTAAGTTTTAAAAAAGATATGATAAAAACGCAAATCCCCTAAGCTCTTTTTTAGCTGCCTCGTTAAATAAAAATTAAGGTGGGGTAAATCTTTAACTTGAGCCGCTAATTGTTTCTCTAAAAAAGTAGAACTAAAAGCATTACATTCATTCATCAAATTCTTAGAAACAAGAGCAGTAAGAGCATAATGTGTTCTGTGGATATTGAGCTTAGATTCTAATTCTTTTCCCTCATTCCTAACATGAGTAACTAAATAAAAATGCAAGGGAAGAATTAAAAAAAGCCACCAAAGGCCTTTGGTCTTTTTATTCAAATAGCTATAAAATATTTTTATGTTTTTAACCAATTTACAGAACCTAATACGTAAATACTTCTTTCCCCTTAGTTTTATACTATATTTTGTTCTAAATATAAAAATTTTAAATGTTCAGCCTTTTAGTGACGATTTTCATCATGTCTTTAACTATTCACTCCTTGAAAATGTAAAAAACCCTTTTCAGTTTCTTAACCCTTTTAGTCAATATTTTAAAAGTTGGGGGTTAACATATTTTGTACTGTGGAATTTTCTAAATTTTTTTGGAGAGGATTATTTTAGTTATCGGCTCTTTAATTTAATTATTCACTTTATCAATTTCACTCTCTTATACCTGTTATTAAAACAAAATAACAATAGAGTCATCCAAAAATTTCATAGAATAATAAGTTTTCTCTTTCTTTTCTCCCCACTCAGTATTTTAACAACGGTATGGATTTTTCAACTAAAAACCTTATTATCTGTCTTTTTTGTCCTCTTCATCTTACACATCATTGAAAAGTCTAAACAAAAAGATGCTTGGTTTGCATTTAAAATATTTTCTTGTTTTTATCTATCTCTCTTAAGTAAAATTACGGCGATTTGTTTTCCCTTTTTTCTTCTTTATAAATTTAAAAAAAGTTCCGCTAAAATATATTGGGTTCTTATTCTTCCAACTTTCTTACTAGCTTTTCTGTATGGCATGATTAATATCAAAGGAATGACCTATATTGCTCAAGAAATAAACTTTCTGAAAACTCCAACTGCAGAAGAAGCTACTTTACAACCAATACCCAAAATTGACGACAATAAGTCTATTGAGTATTTACTCCATAAGTATAGTGACCAGAAGGCGCCAAAATATGTTCTAAAAGATACAACAGAAGGAGCTGAAACATATTTCACCCCCTACCAAGATCTCAACACCATTATAAAAAAATATATCATTTCTCTTCAAAATTTCGGTAAACTCATAACATCAACTCTAGGTTTTAATATATATATGCCTTTCTATGAAAACAATCTTCAAACTCTCACTAGTTTTTGGTTATATATTAATACATTATTGGGGCTGGCTTTTCTTTTTCTTCTTATAAAGTTCTTTAACCAATATGCATTTTTAACCCTAATATTTTTTATTCCCATATCAGGTTTTTTTTATATCCCTTATATGAAATATTCTTATAGTTCAGATCATTGGTTCTATCCAGCAAGTGCTTATGTTTTAATATGGCTTATTCCACTTTTAGCTAAGAAGAGTAAGTTTTTACTTTATCAATTATTTTTTCTTATAATAGGAAATTATCTTTATACTTTAAGCACATATCAAAACACGACTAAAAAGTTTCAAGATAACTATATTTATAATCAAAGTACAATGGCCCTCGAGACTTTCACACAACTTAAAGCGCAAAAAGACGAAATGACCGACCTTCCTTGGGCCTATCACAAACTTCTACATCAATATGATTTTAACAATACAACCTACTACAACAATCTTCTTATTAGCTCTTTCAAAACAAAAGAGTACACTTACCTCAAACAAAACTTCGCCCATTTTGCGGTTAAAAAAATAAAAAATGATACAAGTATTGGTGTGAAATTTTTCTTAAACCGCCATCAAGGTTTATATTCTGAAGAAAAATTATTTTTGATATCCATTTTTTCAGAGTTACGCACGCCAATTATTTCTCAACAGAAACTTTTCCAGGCTCAAAAAATTTTAGAATAAATCTGGTGGATAATAAAGAATATCAATATGATCGATGAGTGTTGGATCAATTAAGTCAAAAGTGACTGTTGATTCATTAAGAGGACAATACAAGAATATGGCACAGATGGACTCAGATGAAAAAGAAAAATCACCACTTGAACTTATTTGGCTATCTATTTTGTAATTTATTTTTCCACTATAAGCTGCTTTCATATAAAAAAGAATTTTATAGAAGCCGCGATAAAGCTTCTTTATCTGCTGTGCTTCTTTTAAAAAGTCTTTTTTCCCAACCTTTCTAAAAAAGTCTCCTTCTTTTTCTTTTGAAACCACCTCCAAAAGCTCTATTTTGCAATGAAAAGAGGATGCAGCTAAGAGATTTACATCAATTGCAACATCTATCTTCTGTTGGGTTGGCCAAAGGAGCATTTCAAAACAATTTGAATGCAATGACTCTGAAGAAGAAAGTTTAGAGTTTTCTACGAGAAGCTGTATCGACTTAATTCGAGAAGGATCATCTATAAGAAGACTCATTTTTATAATATAATTATCATCAACAGCAAAGCTGCGCTTCAAAGAAAGTTCACAATCATTTTTATAGGTCGTTTTGCAACTTATGCTGTTATTAGTTTCATTTACAATCTCAACAGCTCCAGCCACATTCCAAAACAAGCTTGGATTTAATAGTTTTTTTATAAATTTAGATGAAATCTCTAATTTTTGACCTATTCTTTTAATTTTTTCTCTATAGTCTTCCGGATCAACTTTATTATTAATAAGGTAAAATATTTCACCTATATCTTTTTCAAACTTAGGGTCGGCTTTAATAATACCAAGACGGCCATAAGTTAAAGTTTTTCGTAATAAAACTAATAAACTCAAAAGCTGTTCATTTGATGATTTTTTATTTAAGTAGATAGACCGACACAAAAACTCAGGACGAGAGACCTCTGACAACTCAACTAGATATGTTTCAAGATACTTTTTTATATCATTTGGTGCTTGCTTTGAGATAAGATATTTTAAAATATCCTTAGAACGATATCCCCAATTTCGATCCTCAAAGCTTTTAATCTGATTCCAATTTATAAAACTACCATTAATACCTAAAGTTCCACCTTGCCTATTTTCATAAAACAAAAAGTCCTCATTAAACTCAATATCAACAAGCTCTTCTTCAAGCCCCGGATCAATGTATAAAATTCGACGAGCACCAAAGCACCAACTTATCGCAACTCTCAAACGTGACAGCTCATAATCAAGTTTTTCATTAAAGTCGTGAAGTTCAATAAAAAGATGTTCAAACTTAGAAAGAGAAGAAGCTGTCTTTTGCAAAGCAAACTCCATATATATATTTTTATAACCAGCTAAGTGAAGAGGAAGATGAGAATTTAAAATCACCACCTTTTTTCCTAAATAACTATAAGGAACATCCTGATCTATTTTAACCTGAGAAAAAATGGCATCATAATTTTCCCAAAGTCTTATCTCATTCTCATAGTAATAACTTTTATCATGAACATAGTTTGTTCTTTTTTGCAGTAATCGACAGGCATATAAATTTTCAACATAAGGCTTTGCAAAAATATCAACAGTTGTCTGACACCACTCAAGCAAAACGTATGAATCAATTGCACCGGCAAAATAAAACAATTCAAAATTCTTTCTAGTTAAAAAAATCGTTTTCTCAGCTGAAAGTTCAAAGTCTCCCGTCCTGACCTCAAAATAGTTTTCTTTATAATAATTTCTACTTAAGACTTCATCTATCGCATGAGCTGGTTTTTCGCAGATCAATATTTCATGGAGACTGTTTAAAACAGAAGACTCTTCAACCCTCTCATTAAAACATCGAATAATACTTTCGTTGTCCATCTCTTCCCATGCGTTTTCATACATAAATTCAGATCGATAGTATATAAAACCTTCATCATGATTTTCTAAATAGCTGAGAATATTATTTAGTTTTAAAAATTGGCGAGAAATAACACGACTTCTATATTTATCATTCTTATTTCTTTTTTTTACATTATAAAAAAGCCATTCAAATTGGAAATAAATTTCATGAATCATATCTAGATAAAACTTCCTAGGATGATACCTATAATTAAAACTTATTTCATCTCCATAGAGCAAGTTCCAATGATCAAGATCAAAAAATTTAGCTCCAGCAAAGGCGACTAAAAACTTAGTTTCTTTTTTTGTGTGAAGATCGAAGTCCTTAACCATTGGAAAGAAATAATTTAGCTTCAAAAAAATTTTTTCAATCTGCCTAGCTTCTAAATCATCACTCACTATAAAAAAATCAACATCACTAATAAAAGGAATAAATTGTTTCTTCCCAAAGCTCCCTTTAAGATAAATACTCTGAACTCCCTTTTTCAAAGATAAGATAAATGTCACGAGCTTGATCGCAAATAAATAATAATAAAAAGCTGTCAACCTAAGGAATCTTAGGTTGAAAAAATAGTATATATAAAAATGAAGTCTATCTTGCATCAAAAGTCTTTCTTATTAAATCTGCATTTTTTGAAATATTACTAGAACTATAAAAAACATAACACTCCGATCTACAAGCTAGCGCTATTGCATTTCTTAACCTTGAGCAAAAATTTTTAATATTTGAAATATGATCAGATAAAGAATTCTGAATAAAATATTCTATCACCATTGGCAAACCTACACCAATAATCATATGCTCGCAAAGATGTTTCAACATCTTTATCCCATTAATCTTTTTCAACTTAGGTTCATTAAAAGTTGTCCTTATTCCAACAATTAAAATCGTTTTATTACTCGTGATTACTTTATTTTTTAATTTTTTAATGGAAACTAATTTTTTATCGCAATAATATTGTCGCTTAAAAGTATAGATATCTTCCTGCTTAAGATAGGGAAAAGAACTCATCAGTACATCCCCTCTTTCATGCCCTAGCCGTAATGGAAATGGCAAAATATGACCATGCTTATCCACTACAGGAGTATCATCTGAGATTATTCCAACTTTTGAATCCTTTATAAACTCCATAAATAAGCTTGTTTTACCTCCCTTTGAAGGCATCATCACAACAATGTTTTTTTCCTTAATATGAAAAGCCGCTGCATGGAGCTTATGAAGACCCATTGAGTCCATAAATTTTGTTGAGCGCGAAAGAACAACAAGATATAATATCTCGTAAAGAAGACCATCATCTTCACTATAAATTTCTACACTTTCATTTTTATAATCAATTACTGAGACTGCTTTGCCATAATAATCATTATATCGCTTTGAACCAATTTGGTAGGTAATTGAATTTTGACTTTGTTTTTTTGCAATAAGATTGTTAGGGATATTTGCCAATAAAGAATAATGAACACTTATTGATAGTTTCTTTTTAACATCACTTTGTTGTGAATTAATAAAATAGGAAAAATCTTTTTTTAGATTTTCTTGGTGGAAATCTTTTAACCCAAGAATATTTACCCCAAGTCCATATATATTTAATTCCATGGCCGTAAACATCGCCTACTCCCTTCCTTTATCACTCCCACAACTAATCCCATTGAGAAAAAAACATGAATTGCAACCACAACAAGATACCCATACAAGAGTTGTATCGGCTTATACTTTTTCCATAAGTTAAATCCAATACTTTTTCCAAATAAAAATAGATGAAGCCCTATAAGTAATATTGTTAATGGGGAATCATTACCAAATAATAAAGAAAAAATATATATTCCTGTTATAAGAGGAATCGTAAAGGTCTTTTCATAAAAAGAAAACAAAGTCACACCCCGATAAAAACCAGAGCGAAACTGTATTTTGGCTATATCGACTAGATCCTCCCTTCTTTGGTGAAAGACAAAAAGCTTAGGTTGTGCCACAATTTTATATCCATCTTTTTTAATCTGTTGGAGAAGTAAATTCTCTTCACATCTTAGGATTTTCTCAGAAAATGTATACTGATCATCTTTTAATATTTTTGCTCGAATCCAAAGATTGCATAAAGTTAATTCCAACTCTGAAGCATTCATATTTTCACTTGAGTCAGACTTTTTATGTCTTTTAGCCGTCACCCCCATAACAAAGTCTGAAGCTAAAATTTCACCCAACATACTTTGCCTCCAACCTGTATCAGGTGCTGGTATATCAACACCACCCAAGACATCAATATCAACATTTTTCTTGAGATAATCCCACACCTGCTCATAATATCTCTGAGGAACAAAGGCATCATCATCCAAGAAGTGAACAAAATCTGCTGTAGATCTTTCAATAAGTAAATTCCTTGACGCGCCGGGAGATAGGCATTTGTCAACTTTTCTAATAACGAGAGGTATTTTTTTAGTATATGTTTCCAGCAACTGTAATGTTTTAGCGTCTTGACTGTGCGTCAAAACAATTATATTTCCAAGGGAAGGATGGGAACTATTTACTAAAGCCACTAAACATTTCTCTAAAATACTGGCCCTGAAATAAGAAGCAATTAGAATATCAAAGTTTAGAGGCATGGCTGGCTATCCAATCAAAAAGATTTAATCTTTGAGTAAATATGTTATATAAATTTATGCTAAATTAATAGAGATATATAAGGAATTCTAAATGCTTTCATCAAATCAAATCAGAAATAAGTTTACTGAATATTTTATAAAAAATGGTCATGAAAAGATTGAATCATCTCCTTTAATTCCACAAAATGATCCCACTCTTTTATTTGCAAACGCAGGTATGAATCAGTTCAAAGATTATTTCACAGGTAAAGCAAATCCTAAAAATAAACGCGCCGTAACCATTCAAAAATGTGTTAGGGCCGGAGGTAAACATAATGACTTAGAAAATGTCGGGTTTACTGCAAGACATCATACTTTTTTTGAAATGTTAGGAAATTTCTCTTTTGGTGATTATTTTAAAAAAGAGGCCATAGCATTTTCATGGAAATTTTTGACACAAGAGCTCAATATTCCTAAAGAAAAACTTTATATCACTGTTCATGAAACTGATGAAGAAGCTCGTATGATTTGGCATCAGCAAGAAGGTATCCCACTAGAGCGCATATTTTATATGGGAGATAAAGATAATTTTTGGGAAATGGGCGATATTGGCCCTTGTGGACCTTGTTCTGAAATTTTTTATGACCATGGTCCGGAATATTCAGATGGAGCTGATACTTCCTCATGTCTTTTAAACGATGAGGGAAGATATGTTGAAATCTGGAACTTAGTTTTCATGCAATATGAAAAGTATAAAGATGAAGATGGCCAAATCACAAGAAGAGAACTCCCTAAGCCTTCAGTTGATACTGGAGCAGGGTTAGAAAGACTCGCTGCTTGCTTACAAGGTGTTTATTGGAATTACGACATCGATGGATTTAAAGCATTAATAAAAAAAATTGAAGTCATGACAAATAGCTCTTATCAAAACCAAAAAGAGCAAACTAGCATTCGTGTCGTTTGTGATCATATAAGAGCTGCTACAATGCTTATCACAGATGGCGTTATTCCAAGTAATGAAGGAAGAGGATATGTCCTGCGAAGAATTATCAGAAGGGCCGTCCGTCATCTCAATGAATTGGGAATGACAAAGCCAAGCTTTCACTTACTTGTTCCCATAGTCTTTGAAGAGTTGGGTAACGAATACCCACAAAATAAAGCCAACGCTGATTTGGCCATAAAAATGCTTAAGCTAGAAGAAGAAAAGTTTCGTCAAACCTTAAAAACTGGACTTGAATTACTCCATAAAGAAATAAAAAAGATAAAGCCTAATAACGTTCTTGAAGGTGAGGTCGCTTTTAAACTTTATGATACTTATGGATTTCCTGTAGATTTAACCGAAACTATTTTAAATGAAAAAAACTTAAAGCTCGATATTTCAGGTTTTGAGCAGGCCATGAAAAAACAAAAAGAAAACTCCAAGTCTTCTTCACAATTTAGTGTCCAGTCAGATAATCTAGAACATTTTTATAAGGTGAGAGAATCTAGTGGAAAGACAAAATTCATAGGTTATCATAACTTAAAATCAAAATCTAAGTTAATAGATATTCAAACGAATCCAGAGTTTACAACACTTATTTTCGATCAGACACCCTTCTATGCAGAAGGAGGTGGGCAAGTTGGTGATACTGGACAAATTCTATCACAAACTGGTGAGGTATTGGCCCAAATAGTTGATACTCAATCACCGATTGAGAACCTTACAATTCATATTTGTAAAAGCGAGAACCCAAATGTATTTTCTCTAAATCATGAATACCTTCTTGCAGTAGATAAAGAAAAAAGAGAACTTACTAAGCGCAATCACTCAGCAACCCATCTTCTACAAGCAGCTTTAATTGAAGTCTTAGGCCCACATATAAAACAAGCAGGTTCTAGAGTTAGCGCTGATTCACTGCGCTTTGATTTTACTCAACCAGAAGCTCTATCATATGAACAAATTCAACAAGTAGAAAATATAGTTAACGAGAAAATTGCAGAAAGTCTTGAGGTCAATGATACTCTAATGAGTAAAGATGAAGCTACCGCAAAAGGGGCCATGGCCTTGTTTGGGGAAAAATATGGCGAGATGGTCCGCGTCCTTGAAATGGGGGATTTCTCACTTGAGCTTTGCGGCGGGACTCATGTTGAAAACACAAATGAAATTGGTTTATTTACTATCACAACAGAAAGCTCTCTTTCTAGTGGAGTCAGAAGAATTGAAGCTTTAACTAGCACATCTGCTTTTAAATATTTAAATACTCGTTCAACTCATTTAAGTAAAATTGAAAAAATGTTTTCTGCAAAGTCTGACCTACTCTTTTCTAAACTAAAGTCAGTACAATCTGAACTCAAAGCAAAAAATAAAGAAATCCAAGCCTTAAAAGATCAAATCCAAGCTCAATCTGCTAAGAGCCTATTTGATAATAAAGAAAATCTTTCCAATAACCTAGGCCTCGTTACAGTTAATCTTAAAGATGGCTCTCCTAAAGATTTTCGCTCCTTATCTGACAAATTTATCGATCAAAATGATCATGATGTGCTTTTAATGTTCCAAGAAGATAAAGACAAACTTTCATACTTAATACGCACTCATAAAAAAAATAAAAATATTAATTGTTCACAAATTTTAAAAACAACTCAAGAAATTGTCTCAGGAAGAGGTGGAGGAAGACCAGATATGGCACAAGGGTCTGGGTCAGCTAAACACTTAGAAAAATTCATCAACGCGGTAAAAGAGGAATTAGAGGTCTTATAATGAAATATTTTTTTATCATTAGCTGTCTACTTTTAGTCAGTTGTACTAAAACCAAGAATACTAACAAAGATACGCTGAACTATGCAATCTCTAGTAATATTTCAACACTTGATCCTGCAATAAGTTACGACACTGTTTCGGCTAAAGTTATATATCAAATGTATGAAAGTCTTTATGAATATGATTATTTACTCAGGCCTTACCAATTAAAGCCTTTATTGGCTAAAGAACTTCCAAGGATAGAAAATAACGGTTTAACGTACACTATTAAAATAAAAGAAAATATTTACTACCACTCAATTGACCTCTTTAAGCAAAAACCAAGAAAAGTAATAGCTGAAGACTTTATTAATCAAATTAAAAGGCTTGCCTATAAACCTACAAAAAGTAGTGGGTGGTGGCTCTTTGATGGAAAAATTTTGGGGCTTAATAAATTTAGAAATGAAGTCAAAAATGATCTCACTAATTTTTTTTCCTATCAAGTGGAAGGACTTAAAGCTTTAGATGATCACACTTTACAAATAAAGCTAACACAACCCTATCCCCAACTAATTTATGCTTTGGCCATGGCCTTTACCACGCCAATACCTAAAGAAATGATTACTAAATATAAAAATGACCTTACTCAAATTGCAATTGGGACTGGACCTTATCAATTAGTAGAGTGGAAAAAAAGCTCATTGTTAAAATTAAAAAAGAATAAAAATTATCATACCAACTCTTATCCTAAAAAAGGTGATCGTTTTTCCTATGAAAACAATCTTTTAAAAGATTCTGGAAAAACACTTCCTTTCATAGAAAACATAAACTTTCACATAATGAAGGAGGCACAAACACGTTGGCTAAAATTTAGAAATAAAGAAATAGACCTCATTGTTCTCACAAAAGACCATTTTCCGATTGCGATTAATAATGCCGGAAAATTATCAAAAGAACTTAAACAAGAAAAAATACAACTCCAAGTAGCACCAACACTAACTTATTGGTGGTTAGCCTTTAATATGACAGACCCTATTTTAGGATCTAATAAGTATTTACGCAAGGCCATTGCCCATGCCATAAATATTGATGAGTACATCAAAAACTTTACTAACAATATAGCCTTAAAAGCTAATTCCATTTATCCTCCAGGAGTGACTGGATATAGTCCCTCAAACCAACTTCCTTACAAATATGATGTCGATTTAGCAAAAAAACTATTGGCCAAAGCTGGTTATCCCAATGGAAAAGGCTTGCCAGAGTTCTCTTATGATGTACGAGGAGCTACAACCGTTTCCAGACAAATGGGAGAATTTATAAAAAGAGAGTTCTCTAAAATTGGTATAAAACTTAAAGTCAATCTCAATAGCTTTCCTGGCTTTTTAAATAAAGCAAAAACTGGGCAATTACAAATTTGGCAAGGAGGTTGGGCCATGGACTATCCAGACCCAGAAAATGTAATCCAACTTTTAATAAGTAAAAATCATCCTCCAGGGCCAAATTCCACTTATTATTCAAATAAAAAAGTTGACCGTCTTTATCAACAACTTTTTCATACTAAAAATAAAGCTGAAACATTAAAACTCACTAAACAAGTAGAAAATATTATCTCAGATGACTTGCCCTGGATTATGCAGTTTTACTCTCGAAACTATATTCTTTATCATGGTTATCTAAAAAATTTCCGCCAATCAGACTTAATAAATAATAATTTTAAATACTTAAGACTGGATTAATTTTCTGGATTGAGTTTTTTAGTAATTTTTTTAAGTTTTTTTTCTAGCTATCGAAAAGATAAGTAAGAATAACTTCTCACTCAAGGATAGAGAGATGAAATTTTCCTGCAAAATCTTTATTTATTGTTTTCTCATTGTTTTTTCTTTAAAAATAGAAGCACGAGACCACCTGATATTTAGCGTCGCAGAAGACCTCCCAATGGGCTATGAGAACGAAGTCATTCGCAGAAATTATTATATTAACATGGGCTCAAATCAGGGTCTTAGCGAAGGTGCAGTTTTGGATGTTTATCGTACAATCTCCAAGGCAAACCCTTATGATAACCAAAAAAGAGTTAATTATCGAATTCCTATAGGACAGCTTGAAGTCATCCACACAGAGGATGAGTCCGCAGTAGCTTTAGTTAAAAAGGTAAATAAAAATATCAAGGATCCCGTTTTCGACATAAATAATTTTATGATAGGTGACCATGTTGCTGTAAGTGTTAAATAGGAAACTTTTTGAATCTAACGAGTTGACCTAATAACAAAGAATTTTCAATTTTTACGCTATCTAACACTAAAATATACTCTTCTCCTAAATCAAAATTTCCACAAGACACATACACTTTGCGAATATAATGCCCACAATAATAACCACGAAAATGAAAACAATGATAAGTTTTCTCTTTTCCCATATATCTTGATACCAAATAGAGTTTTTTATGCATTTGTTTCTCCTTAAAAACTCTCTTTCAAACTCAAAAAAAGCTTATCGACTCTAACTCCTTGAAGATATTTACATTTCTCTTTATATCAGGGAAAATTTAGTCAAATTAAGTTAAAAAGGACTACATGAACCACCTCAAAAGAACTATTTGTGACATTCTTTTAAATCAAGTCAAAAATAGTCCTACAAACAATTCAATTGGGACGATTAAAAATAATAAAGTCTCATTTATTTCTTTTAAAAAATATTTAGAAACCATTGAATGTTTAACTATTGGGCTACTGAATCTTGGAGTCAAAGCACAAAGTAAAGTTTGTATCTTGAGTCTTACCCGAAAAGAATGGAATTTTTTTGACCTTGCTATTATGTGCTCTGGTGCTATTAGTGTTCCCATTTATCCTTCTTATACAGCTGATGAGGTCGAATTTATAGTTAATCATTCTGATGCTGAGTTTCTTATTGTTGAAGATCAAGAACAATTAGAAAAAATTATTAATATCCAAGGAAAGCTGACTCAATTAAAAAAAATTATTTCAATTACTCATATACCACTAGATATTATTAAAAAATTAAATTCAAAAATTGAATTTCTCGACTATCAAGAATTTTATCAAATTGGCCTCAATGAATCTCATAAACATCCAGACCAATTTACCAATTTAATTGAAAATGTTTTTCCTGAAAACATAGCCACAATTGTTTATACATCTGGTACAACCGGCGAGCCCAAAGGTGCAGTCATAAAACACGATGCTTTATTTCAAGTTCTTCTTAATGTTAAGAAATATACCCACTCATCAATACATTCAAATGACCGCTTTTTAACTTACCTTCCCTTATCTCATGTTTTAGGGCGGTTAGAATCATTTTTTCCCATCCTCTTTGGATCTGAAACTGTCTATGCCAGAGACATGAAGAAACTGATTATAGATATCCCCTTAGTAAAGCCCAGTCTACTCGTTGCAGTACCACGAGTTCTTGAAAAAATATATGAAAAGGCCATGAAAGAACTCTCTAAAAGTGAATTAAAAAAATCTGTTTTTAATTGGGCCATGAATGCTGGAAATAATTATTTTGAAACAATTAATTCTGACAAAACGCCTAAAACATCTACTTTATTACAATATCAGCTTGCAAAGAAAATTGTCTTTGAAAAAATTTATCAGATGTTTGGTGGAAATATCAGATACTTCATTTCAGGAGGTGCTCCCCTAAGCACTAAAATTATTGAATTTTTAAGAAATTCAAACCTAACAGTATTAGAAGGCTATGGCCTTACCGAAACAATTGCACCATGCTTTATTAATCCCATGAACAAACAAATTCCCGGAACTGTTGGTCAGCCAATGGGTGATGTAGAGGTTAAGTTTTTAGAAGATGGGGAAATTCTTTTACGCTCTAAAGCTTTGTTTTCAGGTTATTACAAAAACGACATTGAAACTCAAAAAGCAATCACAAAAGATGGATGGTTTAAGACTGGAGATATAGGTGAATTCAATTCACAAGGATTTTTAAAAATAACAGACCGGAAAAAGGATATTATCATTACTAGTGGTGGAAAAAATGTTTCTCCTCAAAAAATTGAAAATGCCCTTAAACTTAGCCCTTATATTGCGCAAAGCGCTGTTGTGGGTGAGCAAAAAAAATATCTATCGGCCCTAATTGCTATTGAAAAAGAAAGCTTCATACCACTATTAGAAAAATTTGAAATTCCAGAAGATTGCAATCATGAAACACTGGCCAATCATCCCAAGATTAATGAGCTTATACAGCAAGAGATTGACACTGTGAACCATGAGCTGGCTTCATATGAATCTATAAAGTATTTCCGAATTCTTCCATGTGAAATAACAACAGATAATTATCTTACACCTTCGCTCAAGATAAAGAGGAAACTAATAAATAAGAACTTCAAGTCTTTGATTGAGGCAATGTATAAATAAAACATAAACTTTTGACAAAAAGCTAAATTGATCATATAAAAATGAATTCATCAAACAGTTATTAAGAGGTATAAAATGGCCAGAGTCACAATTGAGGATTGCTTAGAAAAAGTTGAGAACAGATACGAATTAGTTCACTTAACTGCAAAAAGAGTTAAGCAATTGCGTGAGGGTGAAGAGGCTCAAGTTAAAAGTAAAAATAAAGCTATTGTTACAGCTTTAAGAGAAATCGCAGCTGGAAAAGTTAAGCATGCTGCTGTTGAAGAGTACGACTCAGACGAATTCTAATCACAACCGACACCGTTTAAAAATTATACATTGCTAGCAGCTTAAACAATAAAAGCTGTCTAACTCCCTGTATTTTCGATTCATTTTTGGCATGAAACTTTCATTTATATATTCCTAAATTTGGAGTTTTATTATGAAAGGGCTTATCATCACCTTACTTGTGTTATCTCACTCGTTTGCACATGCTCATAATATGAGCGAAAAAATGAAACGAGAAAAAATAGCTGATGCTGTTTCAGAATACGGCTCTGAGTTTGGTTATTATGACCTCTCCATCAAGTCTGTTCCGCTTAAACTTGACTGGGAATTGCAAAAGGCCAGACTAGAAACAGGTGACAAAGATATCGAAGAATTTAGCTTAAACCTTAATATTGAGGGAAAAGAACACCAAATTACCTGTGATTTTATTTCAGGTGAAGTTGGCGAAGGGCTGGCCACCTATTTTATTCATTATAAAAATTGTAAACTTATAGAAGTCGAAACAAATCTTATTCAAGAAATAAAGCTAAAACAACAAGTATGGCAAGACTTCCAATATCCTGAAGTTGACGAATACTCTTATTAATTAGCGTAATGCTATTTTTAAGACTTCATCAAAATGCTTCACAGGATAAAACTTAACACCTTTTCTGTGAGCTGTAGGCACCTCTTTTAAGTCTTTCTCATTATCACTTGGTAAAATAATCTCTTTTATACCTGCTCTTTTTGCAGCTAAGACCTTCTCTTTAATGCCTCCTACTGGCATAACCTTACCAGTTAGACTTAACTCTCCAGTCATCGCAACTGCCCCACGTACTTTTTTATTCTTAGCTAACGAATATAAAGCTAATGCCATTGTTATCCCTGCACTTGGCCCATCCTTAGGTGTAGCCCCTGCTGGCAAGTGAAGGTGAACTTCATGGTTGGCCAAAAAGTCTAGTGATGCCTCAGCTGTTTTCGCCTGATCAACCGCTTTTTTACTCACTTTCTTCTTCTTCGCTGTCTTGGTATTTAAAACCATTTCATCCTGCAGTCTTTTTTGAATATAACTATAAGCTATATTTGCAGACTCATTCATGACATCACCCATTTGTCCCGTCAATTTAAAACCTTTACCTTTAACAGGTAGAGTTTCTACAAAAAGAATTTCACCACCAAATGAAGTCCAAGCCAACCCGGTAACAACTCCAGGGCTAAGTGGCTTTTGGGCCACTTCAGACTGAAAGCGTTTAGGTCCAAGTATCCCTTCCAAATCCTTCACCGCTGGTGAGAATTTTTTATGCGTCTTTGCTGTCACTTTTTTAAGAGCTGCATGACGACATAACTTAGCTACATACTGCTCCATCCTTCTCACTCCAGCTTCTCTGGCATAGTCATTGATCAGAGCTTTAAGTGTAGCTATCGTCAATGAGAAGTCTTTTGTTGTCAGACCATGTTTTTTTAACTGCTTTGGAATAACCCATTTCGTAGCAATTGATATTTTTTCTTCCACTGTGTATCCACTAAGCTCTATTAACTCCATTCTATCCAATAAAGCCTCTGGAATTTCTCCAACATAATTTGCAGTAGCTATAAATAAAACTTTAGACAAGTCAAAAGGCACATCCAAATAATTATCAATAAATGTTTTATTTTGTTCAGGATCGAGAACTTCTAACAAAGCCGACCCCGGATCTCCTTGATAACTTCTACCTAACTTATCAATTTCATCTAACATAATAACAGGGTTATTAACTTGTACTCGCTTTAAAGCTTGCAATAATTTTCCGGGCATGGCACCAACATACGTACGTCGATGTCCCTTTATTTCAGCCTCATCCCTCATTCCCCCTAATGAAAAACGATAAAATTTTCTGTCTAAGGCATTCGCAATCGACTGACCTAAAGAAGTTTTTCCTACACCTGGAGGACCTGCCAAACACAAGATCGTTCCATCATATTCTGGCTTCAACTGCCTCACTGCTAGAAACTCTAAAATTCTTTCCTTAGCTTTTTCTAGACCATAATGATCTCTTTCAAGAACTTTTTTAGCATCTTTAATACTTGCATTATCATCAGTCTCTTTATCCCATGGTAACTGTGTCATCCAGTTTAAAAATGTTCTCGTAATATTGTATTCAGGAGATGAATCAGGAATAGACTCTAAGCGCTCAAGCTCTTCCATTGCTGCTTTTTTAGCTTCCTCTGGCATATCAATCGAATCAATTAAATCCTTAAATTTTTTAATATCTCTAGATTTCTCATCCTCATCCATTCCCAACTCAGAACGTATAACCTTAAGCTGCTCTCTTAAAAAGTACTCTCTTTGATATTTATTAACCTTATCGTTTACTTCATCTGTTATTTTTTTCTGAATATCTGCAACATCTTTTTCTCTTTTTAAATACACAAGTAGTTTAGCAAATCTCTTCTTAACAACTAGTGTTTCTAGAAAGTCTTGTGCTTCTGGAACATCTAAAGATAAAGCAAATGCAACTAAGTCGGCAAGTGAACCAGGACTTGGAGAATTTAACATCGCCAACTTCATCTCTTCGTTAAAATAAGGATTAATTTCGCTAAGCTTTTTTACTTGATTAATAACTGAACGAGTATAAGCATCAAGTTCCTCGTCTGTCTCTTGTTTATCTTCAAAGATATCAGCTTTTATATATATTAACGGTGACTCCTCTAAAAACTTATCAATTCTATATCTTTTAAGACCATGAACAAGTAAGTTTACAGAACCATCGGGAAGCTTTAACTTTTTAACGACTTTACAGTATACACCAACACGATAAATATCTTTTGATGAAAGATCTTTAACCGTATCATCAAAAACCTCCATTTCATATTCTTCAACAGAAGTTATATTTGAAGATTCATTATCTTCGTTTTTTTCGTCATCATCACTATCTACCAGGTACTCTTGTCCTTCTTTAAATTTTACTAAATTCAAAGCAACGTACCCAACCTTAGTAACCATCTCATCTAACTCAGGTGTATATTTATCTTCACTTAAAATAATAGGAGCAATCATTCCAGGAAAAATCGGGCTATTTACAATAGGTATAACAACGAGTTCACGGGGAAGCTCCGAAGGAGATGCGACTTCAAGATTCATTTTAACATTTTCACTGGCCATTTTGAGGATTCTCCTATTTTTTTACATCAATAACTAATCTACCTGGATTTTCAAGATAAAATATGTCAAAGCTCACTTTTTGAGAAAATTGTAATTCAACCGAGATATTATCTTTATCAATTGTAAAGAAGTTAAGATTTTTAAGATATTTAATATTTTTTAATTGTTCGACATTCGTCCCTAATGCAGTATTAAAGAAATCGACATAAACCTTTTGTTCTTTTTCAGAAATTTTCCCATAAACCTTAGGTGGACGATCTGTGCTAAAATCAAAAACGATTCTTTCATAGCCCCTTGCTGGTATATATGAGTTTCTAATCCCATTTAATTTTTGAAAAATTGGATTTTTTTCAGAATGAAATACCCCTTTATCAAAAAAAATAGATCTTTTTTTAGAAGAGACTTTCCATATTCTCTCTTGTAATAAGTCTTGAGCATGGGAAATATTTATCAGTCCCATGATTCCAATTAAAAACAGCAAATTTAATCTCATATTCCTATCCTTGGATTAGATTCTTAGTATTTTAATGGTATAAAAAAATTAAGATTTCGACAAAGAATTAAGCTGAATATTACGTATATTTAAGCTTAAAAAAACAAGCACAAAGCTTATTAAAAAACTTATCATGGCTTTTGGACCAGACCCAGAGTTGGAATCAATAGTTCCACAACTTACAACGGCATCATCATCTGAGGATTGCGCAGTGTTTCCCTTTGCCTTAAGTGGTATATAAGGTGATGAAGAATAAGTAATATTTCCTTCCAAGCAAGCTTCATTATCTGAATAAGGATATGAGTCAGGTAAATCATAATTATAAGAACTAAAAGTATCTTTAACACCCAACTGACTTACTATTGTATAAATTTGATTTTTATTATTTAAAACATTAATAGAAGAAAAAATTTCATAAAAATCATTTGTCTCAAGCTTTAAAGGGAAAACTTTTATATAAAAAATATTATTTTCAGCACTTGCGGATAGAGCTAATTCTACACTTTGATCTACCAGTTTCTTTCCTGTGTCGACATCATATGAAGATTCGTATTTTTTCCAAGTAGCTTGATCATCTCTTTTGGCATAAATAACAAATTCAAAAGAACTACCGATCCCAACACTAGTAAAATTCAGTTTTACCTTATAATCATTTAATACAAATCCCCCTGGGTCTAACGACCTTAAATCAATCTTCAGCCAGTCACCTTTTCCTGTTAGTCCTTTATTGATTTCTGTATCTGAAAAATAACCATAGAATACTTTAGATATTTTATCCTGGAGCATATTATACTCATAATAATCTTCTTCTTGAAATTTATGGGCGTAATAGTCAACGCTAATATTTTCATCACACCTTAAAGTAATCGTCCCAACATCAATTTCGGTGGTTTCTTCACTTAAAAAAAATGCTTGAGCTGTACTTTTACTACGAGCACCACATTTAGAAAAAAAGCTTGTTGCATACTTTTGTTGAAAGCATATTTGATCGTTTACATTTTTATAATACTCAGGTAACGAGGCTTTTTTCTTAATTGGTGAAGTCATAACATAATAAGACTCATTCAAATCTAAATTTTCAAAAATAAACTCTCCATTTTCATTTGTAATCTGTCCCTGAAGAACTTGATTCGTTCTAGCACTTAATAAACTCACATGAACTCCGAAGACAGGAGTTCCTTGACCGGCTTTAACCGCTCCCTTTAAAACCCCTTTATTCAAATGAATATTGTAATTTTTATTTACACCTGCAACGTCATCTGTGTGAACTTTATGCTGTCCCTTAAAAATAGAGAAAACCATACTCGAATTGATAACTTCTGAGTGACCTAGACCAAAAAGATGTCCAATTTCATGACTTAAAACATCACCAATATATGCTTTTTCCTTACTCGACTGTGATTTATCAACACTTAAACTTATAAAGTTTAAATTACTCTGATTAAGAATTATGTCTGCAGAATAAATACTACCACTAACGGAGTCAAATGAAAGCTTTGTTACAGCAATAACTCCCGGTCCAAAATTGAAACTATCAGAGCTATAGCTGATTGAACTTTGTTCATCAATATCATTAGTATATACAGGAATTATGGTAAATGCAGAATTTTTATTCCAGGTATCAATACTTTCCTGAATAATTTGTTGTGATTTATACTCAAGATAATTAAGCCTACTTCCATATAAAGAAATAGCTGTTGAAGAGTCTATATCCAAAATCATATCATCTTTTAATGGACGAGGATTTACACGCATGGGTATTTTCAAACTATCTTTTTTCCATTTAATATTTTTACCAGACTCTGTTTTAGAAATAACAAAGGCCCAAGAAATATTCAGGGCCATTGCTGTTAAACAAATTAATAAAATTTTTATGTGTTTAATCTTCATGTTGATTTTTTATTATTTACAACTCTCACTATGATACCCAGAGCACCTAAAATCAAAACTAACCAATAATTTGAAAATGGCTTAGGCTTTTTATTCGCTTCAGTCGAAGCAATTGACCTCGACACACCTTCATTTCTCATATTATTGCTCACAGCTTTTTCTCGACTAATCTCATATTTATCCTTAAAACGTTCTTTAAACTTTGTCTTTTTTACCCACTCAACTAAGTTTAAAAACTTTTCCAACTTCATCTGACCTACCTTAGGATTTGCTGGAAAAACTTGGTTCACAAGAATATAATTATCGCCAAGTTTTTTTAATGAAAATTTTCCTAAACCGAGATTATTAACCCAAATTTTTTCTGATTGATTTCTCAACATAAGAACAACTTTTTCACCAATATTTAGCTTAGGTGCTCCTGGAATTCTTAAAACATGATTTCCAACTTTTCCCCCAGGATAATAAACATCAACCAAATTATCTTCATTATTTAATCCTACCCACTTATCGGCTAAAATAGTTGCTTTCGTTACGATTTCTTGCTGATTATCTTGTTCATAGGAAAGTGCCACAACCTCTCCTTTTACAATTCCATCACTTGTTTTAATTTGTTGTTTTATGGTAAGTGGAACGAATGTCGTACTGTGAGCCAAAAAACTGATCGATAAGAAATTAAATAAAAACAAGTATTTGGCCATAATTTTCTCCCTATAAAGCTGACAACTAACTTTATCGGCAAAAAAGCCCAATACTTGAGGTGTTTACTCCATCTTATAATGGTAAGCTGCTATACTTTGAAACAAAGGATGCTGATCAATAATAACAATCGTATTGTTTTGATCCAGTAAACTTTGTAAAAACTCCGCAGTTTTAACAAGTTCTTTTTCAGAAAGGCCAAAAGATAAGTTTTCGAACAATAAAAATGAATTTGATAGATTTTTTTGTAATTTACTTAGTAAATAAATTCTTTGCTTTTCACCACCAGATAAAGAATTAACTTGCCTATTTAATGATAGATAATCTAAATTTAAAATTTTTAAGTACTCATAAACTCGCTGGAACTTGGGGGTCAATTGAATATTATCAAGCACCTTAGATAAAGGCAGTGAGTAAGACTCATCTACAGTCATATTCCCATCTGTTATTTCCGCATAAATAGGCTTTAATTTTTTTCCTTGGCAATCTTCGCAAGTTAACTTTACATCTTCTAGAAATTGCATCTCAATAATTAACTCTCCCTTACCTTCACACTTTGGACATTGTCCTAACTGAGAATTATATGATAGATGCCCATCTTTTAATCCCATAGACTTTGCTTGAGTAAGCTTTAGAAAATGTTTTCTCACAACAGGAAAAAGGCCAGTCATACTTCCAACTGTCGAACGAGAAGTAAAGCGATTTAAATTAGAATCGACAATAATAACATCATTAAATTGAGGCACGCCACTTATTTTTTTAAAACTACCTTTGGGAAGATTTAGATAGCTTTCATAATTTTGATAATAAAGATAATTGGCCAATGTATTAAGATACACGGCTGACTTTCCAGAGCCAGATCGTCCTGTGACGACTGTAATATTATTTAAAATAACTTTTGCATTCCCAAAGCTTTTATCATGAACTCTAATCTCTTTTATTTCCAAAAATTTTTTCTTTGATTTCACAGGAGCTAGCTTTAAGACTTCTTTTTGGGACTGTTGTTTTTTATGGGCCTTTCCTTGTGAAAGGATCTCTCCCCCTTTTTCGCCTACACCTGGACCCATCTCTACTAAATAATCAGAATTTTCTCTGAAATATTGATTATGATCTATTAGAATAACAGTATTTTTTTTTGCAATAAGGTCACGAAAGCTTTTTTCTAATGTTTGAATTTCTTGCTTATTCAGCCCTAAACTAGGTTCATCAAAAACAAAAAGAGCACCCGTTCCCTCATATGACAAATACTTCAAAAGCAATAAACGTTGATATTCACCAGCCGACAAACTTTTTGTTTTACGAAGTAGCATAAGATGACCAAGCCCAATATCATGAGCAACTTTTAAAATATAGACCATCTTATTTAACGATTTTTTTTCTTCTCTTTTCAGTCCGGTTTTTTTTATGTTTTTCAGTTTTTCATAAATGCTTTCTACAGATAAACACATAAGCTCATTTAAACTACAATCAAAATAAAAAAACTGAGATATCATTGCCCCTAAACGAGTTCCTTTACAGTCTGTGCAAGTCGAGCTTTTTTGAATATTACGAGTAAAAATACGTACATTCATTTTATACTTCTTACGTTCTAAATAATGAAAATAAGCATTAAAACCACCGTAATAATCTTCACCTTCATACAAGATTTTTCGAAAGTCCTCACCTAATTCAGCAATAGGCTTAGTAATTGAGATTTTTTTCTTTTTTAAAACTTTTATCAACTCTTCTTTTTGACCAGAGAAACGTTTATAATTTAAAAGACTCACCCCCCCATCTTTTACACTTTTATTTTTATCAATCAGCTTATCTTCATCATAGTCCAGAACCTCACCAAAACCACCACATTTTGTGCATGCCCCTAAAGGATTATAGGGTGAAAATATCAAGGGAGACTTTTGGCCAATTGATTCCCGAATACAACCTTCAATAGGACAAATAAACTTATTTCTTTGAAATTCAATTTTTTGAAGTTTAAGGCTATCAGGAGAAAAAATATATAATTCGATATTTAAATCTAAGTATGGTGCTAATTTTTGTTCAAGCTTATTTAAATGTTTCTTTTTAAAACGATGGACTTCCCAAAGCTTATGAGATTCATCAAAGTCCGTTATTTTTTTTGAACGAGTTGATTTTAATGAGCGCGAAGGAAAAGGCTGGTCCGAAAAAAATTCAATAAAACTCTGTGAGGTTATAAAAACATGATATATATCTTCATCATTTAACTTAAAATTTTTATTTAAATAATGCTGTATTTCCAAAGGTACAAACTCTTCATGATGAATCGGGCATTGTTCTTTAGAGTTATGATAAAAATGACTTTGTAACAATTCTGTAAGGTGCATAATATCAGATACATTTGATCTTGCACCTACAACTGGATTAATTTGTGGGAGACCAAAGACAGGCAACACCGGATAAATTTCATCAACATCAACTGGAGCTGGACGTTCGGAAAAAAACTTTAAATATGTAGGAAAAGAGTTTAAAAATCTTCTTTTAGATTCACTGTAGAGAGTATGAAAGGCCAATGATGTTTTACCTGAACCACTAGGACCAAAAAAACAAGTGAGCTTATTTAAGGGAATATCTAAGTCAATATTCTTTAAGTTGTGAACTCTCGCTCCACGAATTTTAATAAAGTCGGCCATATAAACTTATACTAAAAACTCTATGTTTCGTAAAAATGATTACTAGACATTTTTTGAAACAAAAAAAGGTCCAAAAAATTGGACCTTTTTTCGTTATAGAATATATAAAATAAAATATTAACGCTTTGAAAACTGGTATGATTTTCTCGCACCTGCAAGACCATATTTTTTTCTTTCTACTTTTCTTGCATCTCTAGTTAAGAACCCTGCTTTCTTTAACTCCCCTCTATCAGTAGGATTTAAAGCTGCTAAAGCTCTTGCAATTCCCAATCTAATTGCCCCTGACTGACCAGTAGTTCCACCACCTTTAACATTAATATTAAGATCATATTTTCCAATAAGATCTAATAATGCAAATGGTTGCTCAACAACATATCTTGATGTTGCTTTTGGGAAGTAGTCTTTGATATCTCTTTTATTAATTGTGACCTTTCCACTTCCGTCAGCTACATATACTCTTGCAATTGAAGTCTTTCTTCTTCCAACCGCCTGTGCTTTATAAGTTTTTCCTTTAGCCATGATTATCTTCCTTCTAATTAATTAATTGTTTTTACTTCAGGTTTTTGAGCTTCATGGTTATGCTCAGATCCAACAAAGACTTTAAGTTTTGTTAACTGCTTTCTTCCTAAAGAGTTTTTAGGCAACATACCTTTTACTGCATTCATAACTAATAACTCAGGATGCTTTTCTAATTGCTCTGTAGCAGTTCTTTGCTTAATTCCACCAATATGGTTTGAGTGCCAATAGTACTTTTTATCAGTCCACTTCTTTCCAGTAAACTTAACCTTCTCACAGTTTGTAATAACAACAAAGTCACCACATTCTTGATTCGGAGTAAAAGTTGGCTTGTGTTTTCCTCTTAACAAACTTGCTACTTCTGTGGCCAATCTTCCAACAACAACATCTGTTGCATCAATGACCCACCATTTTTTTTCCATCTCTTCTTTTTTTGCAGAATAAGACTTTTGTGTATACATAATAACTACCTCTAAATCATAAATTATTAAAATTTTAGCCTATATAGCGGCCTGTAACCCAGGCTGTCAATATACATTTCAGAAAATAGGCACCACCCATACTTTCCTTAAGAAACGCTGACTTCTTTTTTACGGGATTAAAAAAAGCCAATTGACACATGTAGCCTTCCGGGGCTCTCTAATCTACCAGAAGAATCTCTCTTTCTCAAGAGTTTTATACCATAATCAAAGTCTAAAGTTCCTACTGGTGTTATGTATTTAAATGTAACACCCACCGCAGAGCGAAAATCTTCTATATTAAATTCGTCGACAAAAACTCTTCCGGCATCATAAAACAATCCCAAAATCGTACTATCTGAGAGGTAGTACCTAGGCTCTAACTTAAGATTTCCCATATATGCTCTGGTATTGACCTCAACATCACTTATATCCTCACCGCTGCTTAAACGATTAATTTCATCATCCTCATAACCTCTGACTATATCAGCTCCTGAGAGACGAAAAACCTTTATACTAGGAATATATCCATCAAACTCTCCACTTTCATTGACATTAGTGGCGCGATTTTCTTGAATTCCAAAAGCAGTAGAAACAGCAAAAACAAACCTATCTCCAAGGGGGAGATAAAATTTATTTCTATTTATCATTTTATGATAATTTATTTCACTCGTTTCAGTTGATTGAGAAAGAAAGGCGGGAGTGGCCAACTCATAAGAAAACTCAAACATGGCGCCACTTTTAGGATTAATTTTTTGATCTCTGAAATCAAAAATAACCCCCGGGGTGATAGAGCCAATTTGAAAGTGTCCCTCAACATCTGGGTCTGTGGCTTCAAATTGAGATATTATCTCCAGTTGTTGTCTAATTGAAGCTTGAAACCAATTGGTAAAATCTTGGGTAAAAGTATAGCTTATTCTTTGGATATCAGCATCAAATGAATAAAAACGCTTACGAGACTTAGAAAGTGACATAATAAAATCAACATCAGATCGAAAAATATGATTTTCAGAAAAATTAATTGAAGTATCATATTCAAGCAAGGTTTTTGAATTTCTTCTTCTTTCATCATCCAACGAGTTTAAGTCAAAGCGCCGGTTTACCGTACCCTGAAATGAAATTCGTTTATTTAGCCCATCAATATTATTATAAGTGACTGAAGTTGATAGCTTAAAACCAATATCAGAACGGACTCCTGGAGCGACTTCAATCACACCGAAGTCCTTCTCACGTAAAAAAATTAAAATATCTGTTTTTCTTTGATTTTTGGTTACAGGCTTAATTTGCACAGAACTAAAAATTCCTAATGACAAAAGATTCGCTTGTGATCTTTCTAAAGCTTTACTCGTAATAAGTGAGCCTGATTTAAAATCTAACTCCCGAAGAACAAGTCTCTTTCTCGTTTTTTGATTCCCAATAATAATAATATTATCGGCATAAAGTGGCTTACCCAGCTCTATAACAATTTTAATCACAACTTGTGAATTATCAGACTCATACCTTACAAGATCATTTGAAAAGCGGTTAACTATCTGTGCAAAATAATACCCCTTCTCCTTAAGAATGTTTAAAATATTTTCTAAATCTTTTTTAAATTGAATGGGATTAAATACTTCTGTTCGTTTTACTTTAATCGAACTGACTAAGTCTTGCCTTAATTTATCAGACTTTATATCAATAGTAAGATTAGAAACAAAAGCCCTTATCCCCTCTCGCACCCGAAACAGCACAAAGGGTTTTTTTCCAGCTTTATCAAGCTGAATAATAGGCTCTTCAACATTTACATTAACAAATCCCTCACTAATATATTTTTCGCGCAAAACATTCACAAAACTATCATAATATTGAGGATCGAAGATATCATTTTCAGCCTGTTCAAATGCCCTTGCATAATAGACCTCCAATAAGTCTTCATCACTAAAAAAGTTATTTCCTTTAAAGGAGATTTTTATATTCTTAATGCGAAATCCCTTTGATATTTTCACATGATACTGAATATTTTTATCTTGATTAATATCTAAAAATTCTTTTTTACTCACATCTATTTTAATAAAGTAAAAACCTTTCTGATAAAGATAGTCATTTAATGAACTCTTAATGCTCTCAACTGATAATTCACGCTTTCCAGAAATAAAACTGTTCATTAATTCATTTTTCAAGATAGCAACATCAATAAATTTATTTGGCTCAGAATAAAATGAATATCTTTTTACATTTATAACATCTAAAAATAAGTTCACTCTTTTCTTTGAAACATATTGATATTTAAAATTAAAGTCTATGAGATAATAACCATATTCCTGAAATAAAAGCTTAAACTCCTCAACTTGAACTTTTAATAATGATAAGTCATAAGGATTCCCTTCGAAAGATGTAAACTTTTTTTGTAACATGTTTTTTAGAAACTTTGACTTCGTTACAATTTGAACCTTATTAATAATAATAGGCTCTTTTAAGTCTACCTTAATTTCTAGTTCGACCCCTCTTTTTTTGTAAGTTTGACTAATCTCAACTTCTGTCTCGGGGTATCCCTTCTCTTTAGCTATTTCCTGAAGTAATTTTTTTGTCTCTTTAATATGTTTTGTATCTAAATACTCATCCTCTTTTAAGGGAAGTACTGCTGGAAATTCGATCTCTTCATTAGAGATAAACCGAGGGCCCTGGATATGTAATATTTTTGGTTTTTGTTCAACATCAATATTTAATATCAAACTACTATAAGGTCCTTGCAGACTATATGAAATTTTTTTAACCCCTTCATTTGCAATATAAAGCTCAAAAATACTTAAAAAATGTTCATAATCATTATAGGATCTCTTTAGGGAATAAAATGTTGATTTTATATCAGGGCATTGACCTTGACATGAAATTTTCACTTCATTAACAACAAAACTATTCGCCGCAAAAAGAATTTGGCCATAGATTAAAAAACAAATTATAATAAAAGACTTCATTTAAATGACCATCTCCACTTAAAGTCTGCACCAAATGATGTATCATCATTGATCGTTTCTGCTTGGTCTGTTGATTTTGACTCGTAAACCCCTTCTACTGATACATTATTTTTCAAATTATAGTTTAAATTAATGCTTTGTTTTTGGGTAGAGCTCGCGCCAACAGTACTTGAAAGAGATAAACTTGTATCATCATTAATTTTCTTCTTAATCTCAAATGTTGTCGCGGATCTTACTTTTCCGACGTTCCCTCCTCCCTCTGATGTTCGACCAGATAAATAGCTTCCCTCATCTTGTGAAACCTCAGTACCCAAATTAACTTGCAATCCAAACTCATTTTTTAATGTTTCATTAATTTTAAAGCTATCAAAAATAATTGAACCCACACCTGCTCTTGTCATGGACTCCTTTTGAGCATCACTAAGTTCATTTGATAGATCCTCTGTATATCCAAAAGCAATAAGTGATAAAATATCACTTTGGGCCAAACTTGGCTCTGAGGATAGTTTCAGATTAAAGTTTTCTAAAAACCCATACACGGAAACGAAGACTCTATATTCACTAATCTTAGTTGAGGCATTGAAATCCAATTCAGGATTCATCGGCTTATTAACTTCCGTAAAGTTTACATCACCCTTTCGAAGTTTAAATTCATTATTTTTAAATGTAACCTTATTTTCTCTTGGAGCAAGTGTTAGTTTTCCTGTAATTCTTGGATCCTTCTCCCCACCCAACAATTGAATATTTCCAGTAAACCCCACATCCGCCAAAGAATTTCGAATATAAATAGGTTCTCTTGTCACCATGTTAACATTAAAATTGAAAAGCTGATTACTTAATGTTGCTTCTTTGCCCGGCAAGAAATCAATATCAGTTGCACTGATTTTGTTTTTTCCCCCTGTAAAGTCTGTAATTTCATTCACAATGTTTAACTTTTGAATATAGAAATCTCCTCCTAAAGTATAAGGGAAGTTTTTACCAATTACCCTTCCCTCGCCAGAAAAGGTTAAATTAGATTTTTTTAAAATAACGAGGCCTGCATTTGTAAATTTATATTTAAGATTAATATCTGGAATCACACTCGCCAAGCTGATATCACCAGATAATGCGACAGAACCACTTGTTAACTTTGCATCCATCTTTTCAACACTAATAATACCGTCTTTATATGTAATTCTCATCTCTGTATCAGATAACGATGTTGGAAGATATGTTGAACTTAGACTTAAGTTATTTGATGTCAAATTTGCCTCATATATTTCTTTTCCTGATTTCTCTCCTAAAATAAGTTTTCCCCGTAAACTTCCACTGGCCTTAGAAACTATGTTATTTAGTGTTTCAATAATGCTGGCATCAATTTTCATATGAGTTGTTGTTTCGTAATCCTTTAAAGTCTTCCCTTTACCTTGACTTATAAAATAAAAATTTCTACCTCGTATATCTGTAGACCACCGCTTGATATCACCATTTTGCACTAAAATTTCAGGATTATCATCACGATAAGAGACATCAATTGGATCTTTTTTTAACATCAACTCATATAAATTTGAGTTGATTGACAAAACTCTCCTCGCTTTTGAATCAAAAGTCGTATTCAACCTATACCTTAAACTCCCTTGAATGCCAGAGTTGTTAACATCTACACCACTCAAGAGAGCTAATATTCTTTTCACATCATCAAACTTAATATCAAGGTTTAAAAAGGATTGTTTTTGACTTGAATTCAGCAAGTATTGTCCCTCAGAAGTAATTTTTTCATTGAATAAATCTACAAAAAAATAAATACGTTCCTTATTATATTTAAAACTTAATCTTGAGTCTTTATAAAGATTAGAGAACACAGTAGACTCTGTTAGCTTTAGGTCTGACTCTATACTTAAATCAGAATCAGAAAAAGTCCCCTTAATTTGCCCACCGACCTTTGATCTTAATGATAAAGGTAATTTGTTATAATAGTTAAAGTCATGAATATTTAAATTCTTTATCTTTGTCTCAAAGTTCAGAATATTATCGTTTATAGAATAAGCAAAGCGCCCCAAAACCTCTCCTGGCCCTTTCCTTCCCACTAAATTTGTTGAACTTACAACGCCATTTTCTAGTTTGATATCACTTACAATGCTATCAATGCTCTCATTGAATATATAATTATTTTTGGTTACTAATTCTCCCTTAACAATGAGATCTTTAATTTTCGCCTTTCCCGCAATATTACCCGTCAGATTCCAATTCCCAGAAATATCATTACCTCCTAGTGAATTTTTTTCTAGTATTGGTGAAAGAATTTTTTTCAACTCACGATAGTTCATATCCTCAATATTATATTGCCCTTGAACTTCTAGTGTCTCATAGTTAATTTTTCCTTTTGCATTTAACACTGTTTTTGCAGAACTCGCTGAAAGCTTATTAAGATGAATCAAACTCTTATTTAGATTAAAAAAAGATGATACTTTTACCTTGTCCAACTTATAACCTTCAAGTTTATAGTCATTTATATCTGAGTCTAGTTTTAGGACGAGATCTTTGTTTTTTTCAAACATTCTAAAACTAAGAATTCCTTTTCCCTGCATTTTCATACCAGCGACATGATTAAAACTTGCCAAATTAACATAACTAGTTGGCATTTCTAACTTAAATTCGTCTCCACCTATTTTAGCTGTCATTAGAAGATTCATATCATTTTTTTCGGCCTCAAGGTCCATCAGAAACTGACTTTTCTCATTAATAAAAAAGTTTCCTTTTTTCAAATAAACATCGTTTATATCAAATATACTAAAATTATCTGAGATTCTTAATTTCAAATGATTAACCTTAGCTTTATTTAAAAGCTGAAACCTAAAGCTTTTACTGTATAAGTCAAACCTCACCTTTCCTGAGAAATTTCCCTGTAGTATGGACAGAGAGTTCTTAAGGTAGCGCAAAAAGTTATTTGTTTTTAAATTCTGTGCCTTTACAATGATAGGATCTTCTACAAATTTTTTCTTCTTAAAATGATAAAACTCGAAAGGCTTAACCAAGTCCAGCTTTTGTTCTCCAGCAATAAGTTTTAATTTCGAAAATTCAATTTTCTCAGAATTCATTAAGACTTGTGCACTTAAACTCTCACCATAGACAAAATCTGTAATAAAATCATTAACCTCAATCGAGCTTGCAATGTTAAATTTTTTTCCAACTCCTTTCAACTTAAGAGAAAGACTGGTCACTCCCTTTTCCAAAAGACCAATATGCCGAAAATCGACCCATTCATGAATGAAATTTAACGGGAGTTTCACTTCTGACTGTAAGTTATATTTTATATTCTTAGAAATATAATTCTCAATACTTCCAGAAGCATTAACACTTGCAAGTCCACTTTTCACATTAGTTTTTTTTATTGATATCAACTTGCGATCAACATTAGCTTCTAAGGAAACTTCATCGATTTTTGAGAGATATTTTTGTTTGCCAGGCGCATTTATATTCCTCACCTTTGTATTAACTGATATAAAGCTTTTCATGTTTCGTATTTGTGCCGTAGAAACCAAAGCGCCACTATGGTCAAAGTCCAATAAAACATCATTCATTTTAATTTTATTTAAGGGAATCTCTTTTAGAAGTGAAAAGTTATCTAGAAAATTCTTTGTCTCTCGTTTCTGTTGCTTATTTTTAGTTTTTACTTTTGTTCGGTAAACAAATTTTCCATCTTCAACGACAACTTCATCAACTAAAAAGTTAGTATGAAATACATCAAAGGGATTAAAAAAAATTCCGACACTATTAATCTTTGCATCTAATTTAAAAATATTATCATCAACCTTGAAAACAACATCCTTAACTACCGCGCCAGGTGGAAAAAGATTAAACTGAAGATGATTAAATTCAATTTCAGCATTAAATATTTGCTCTACATAGCTTTGTGCTAAGTTTGATACTTGTCGTGCCACCCAACGACTCTGAAGAGCTTCCCAAATGGCAACGAAGGAAAGAACCATTACAATCAAAAAAAGAATGAGAATTTTATTTAGCCTGTTCATTCAATTTCTCTTGAGCCTGTCTAAATTCCGGATCATATTTTATCACATTTCTGTAACATCTTAATGCGCTAACTCTATCTCCCATCTGTTCAAATGCTTCAGCTTTAATATACTCAAATGGCACAGTTTGTTCTGCTGTAAGTTGATAATAGCTCAAACACTCATTACACTCTTCAATACTTTCTGAATAATGTCCCTTTAACAATTTTATGTAAGCTATAAGATATTTTTTATTACTACTATTGTCTAAACTAATAGCAATTTTTTCAGCCATATTTAGAAAGTTCAGCTCTATAAAACTTACAACTAAGTCTGCATTTGAATAAAAAGCTTCGTCTTCTATTTTTATTAGTGATAGTAGATCACTTTCAGCTTGGGATGTTTTATATTTTATTGGTTGGTTAGGTGAAGGCGGTAAAACTGTTGTGAGCTGAATATTTTCAATCGTTTTTCCGTCTTCATGTTCTTCAATACTTTCAGTGCTTGATTTATTTTTATCTACCGTTATCTTAATCTTTTTTTGTATTTCATTCTTAAACTCTTTTAAGAGTTTGGGGACCTCAAGCGACCTTACCTTATATTTTTTCATGATAAATTCACTAAGTTTTTGTTTTATTTCTTTTTGCCCCAGACAGCTCCAGATCAAAATATAATCAGTTAATTTATCACTCATAAGAAGGTATTCAACTTGATCTTTTAGACCATATTGCTCGTCACTACCTTTTGCTAAAATAAGTTTAAAAAATAGCTTGTATTTATATAGCAAATAATGATCTTTTCTAACTGATTCAATTATTTGGTAAATGGTTTTAACTTCCTCATATTTAACTCTTTCTTCAAGGACAACTTCTTCATATTCTGCAAGGTAGTTAAAAAGACTACTTAACTCACATCTTTCACAAAGATAAGTAATCATTCCAATTTTAAAATGTGTCTTATTTTTTGCTGTCGAGTAAAATGTGTCATAGAAACTCTGATAACCTGAATAATATTTGTTAACCAAGTAATATTCATTAACCTTTTTTACTTCTTGCTCAAAAGTCTTAAGCATTCCCATACTATGTATCGCTTGCAAAAAGGTATGAATTTCAAATTCAGACATCCTTCGATACTCTCTACTTTTATAAATCTCGTAAATTTCTTCATGTAAATCGAAACGGTTTAAATAAATCAAAAGTTCTTTATTAAAAAGAACATTTCCCTTATCTAATAATTTGTGTGAATGACAATAATTTATATATTCCCTATCAACCATTTTAGCGACACGCATTTGCTTGATAAAAAATTCCAACAGACCTTCCCAATCATGCTGATTTGTATATTGTTTTACCTCATCTAAAAAAGACAAGTTTCCTCCACTGAAAAGAGCTAACCTCCTAATATTTTAGCATTTTTCAGCAAGAAAATTGGTATTGTAAGAATTTGCCTCAAAGTCTGGATGTTGAAGAATTTTTTTATGAAGATCTATATTTGTCACGACACCACCAACGACTGTTTCTTCTAAAGCCCTTAATGCCCGACGAATGCACTCAGAACGTGAGTCCGCATAAACAATCACTTTTGATACCATTGAATCATAAAAAGGTGGAATATTATAGCCAGTATAAATAAAGTCATCAACCCTAATACCCATTCCCCCAGGTCGATGATAATGAGTAATCAAGCCAGGAGAAGGCATTGATGTGATCGGATCTTCAGCATTTATTCTACATTCAATCACATGTCCCCTAAATGCTATATCTTTTTGATCCAGTTCTAGTTTATAATCCATCGCTACTTTTATTTGTTCTGAAATCAAATCTATTCCACACCTTTGCTCAGTCACAGGATGCTCAACTTGAATTCTCGTATTCATTTCCATAAAATAAAAGTTTTTAGAATCAAGGTCATAAAGATACTCAACAGTTCCAACAGAATCATAACCAACTTTTTTGGCCAGCCTTACACTTGCTTGACACATTGCTTCTCGAGTCTTTTGATCAATCACAGGACTAGGTGATTCTTCAATAACTTTTTGAAATCTTCTTTGTATAGTACAATCTCTTTCACCCAAATGAAGAATCTTTCCGTGCTTATCAGCTAAAATTTGAATTTCGATATGTCGTGGATTTGAAATAAATTTTTCAATAAATAAAGTCTCGTCCCCAAATGCGTTTTTAGCTTCTTGCTTTAAAAGAGAAATCGACTGAAGTAAATTATCTTGAGAATCAATTCTCTTCATACCTCGTCCACCTCCTCCCGCAGAAGCTTTTATCAATACAGGATAAGACATCTCATTTACAGCTTTAATTATTTGATCATCTGTTAATTTATTTACATGAATAGGCTCTAAAGTCGGAACATCAGCCTCTTTTGCTATGGCCTTAGACTCTATTTTGTCTCCCATTTTTTGAAGACAAGATATATTAGGTCCGATAAAAGTTATTCCACATTGCTCACACATTTTTGCAAACTCATCGTTTTCAGACAGAAATCCATAGCCGGGATGAATCGCATCAGCTCCGGTGATTTCTGCAGCTGATAAAATAGCGTGAATATTTAAATAACTGTTAACAGACTTTGGTGGCCCGATACAGACTGACTCATCTGCTAGTTTAACGTGTAATGAATTTTCATCAGCTGTTGAATGAACAGCCACAGTCTCAATACCAAGCTCTTTGCAGCTTCTAAGAACTCTAACTGCAATTTCTCCTCGATTAGCAATAAGAACTTTTTTAATAGACTTCACACTATACTCTGACTTTAAACAAGGTTTGACCAAATTCAACTAAACTCTCATTATCAACACAAACTTCAACGATCTCACCGCTTACATCACTTTCAATCTCATTCATAATTTTCATAGCTTCTAAAATACATAACGTTTGTCCCTTAGAAACTTTATCTCCAACTTTTACAAAGGCAGGCTTTCCTGGTGCTGATTGACCATAATATGTTCCTACAAAAGGAGAAGTCACTTCATGAAAATTTTCTGGGTTCTTTGCTTTAGAATGATTTTCAACTTCTGCTTTTTCTTGATACAAAGGAGCGACTGAAGGCATCGTCACCTGAGATTTTTGGACATTAAAGTTAACAGAGATTTTCAAATCTTTCTCTTCATACTTTAGTTCGGCTACACCTTCATTTTTGGCCAAATCAATAAATTTTTTAATATTTTCCAAATTCATAATCTCTCCGATTTAAGACTTCGCTCTTTCGACATACTCGCCAGTTCTCGTATCGATCTTTAAAACTTCTTCCTCATTAATAAATAAAGGTACATTAACCTGTAGTCCAGTTTCCATAATTGCTTTTTTGCTTCCGCCTGTTGCGGTATCACCTTTTAGGCCAGGGTCTGTTTCTGTCACTTTAAGGTTTACAAAATTAGGAAGCTCAATAGAGATCGGTCTTTCATTGAAGTATAAAATATCAACTTTTATTCCTTCTTGTAGATAAAACTTAGCATCACCAACGGTGTCATGAGAGAGGTGAATGGATTCAAAACTTTTTGTATCCATGAAATTATATCCATCCATATCTCCATAAGTATATTCCATTTCTCTTTCTTCCATATCTGGCTTATCTACTGTATCGACTCCAGACTTAAAAGTTCGCTCCAAAACTTGTCCTGTAATTAAGTTTTTAATCTTAGCCTTTACAAATGCTGAGCCCTTTCCAGGGTTGGTATGAGCAAAGCTCACAACAATATAAGGTTTTCCCTCAATAGCTATCTTTAAGCCATTTCTAAAGTCGGTAGTTTGATACTTCACTTTTCTTCCTTTTTAATTCCCATTAAGCTGAGTTAATATCGCATAATAATATGCATCTTTTCCAAGCCCACTCATTATTATAGATGAGGCCTGTGCAGTCAACAAAGAATGCCTAAAAGACTCTCTTCTGTAAACATTTGTTAAGTGAACCTCAACGACTGGAATTGACAATAATTTTAAAGCATCAAGGATTGCAACTGAAGTATGTGAGTATGCCGCAGGATTAATTATTAGTGCGTCATATATTTTTTTTGAAAAAATTTCGTGAATTTTTTCAATGATTTCTGTCTCTGAATTAGATTGCCACCAGTCCAACTGAACTAAATTCTTTGGTAATTTTTTTTCAGTATATTCCTTAATTTCATCTAAACTCAATTGACCATAAGTTTCTGGCTCTCTTTGCCCTAAAAGATTTAAATTAGGTCCATTTATAATTATAATTTTTTTCATGCTAACTTTGCTGCCGATCTCAATTTTATTTGCTCCATAAATTTTTCAAAACTCTGTTCAATTTTTTGATATTTAGCTTGAGCATTTTTTTGATTTTTTTCATCAACATCAATAATTTCTAAGTTTACAGAACTTGTTTTTTTAGGCACCTCAACAAGGTCTCCGGCCATAAGACTTACAATCTCATCCAACTTCTGCTGCGTTACTTTATCATCAGGGTGTAGCTCTAAGATATTCTCTAAAATTGAGACTGCCTTCGTATAATGTCCCTGCTTACAATAAAGATCCACCAAGGTATGTGTAATTATAGGCTCATTATTTGATTTTTTTTCAGACTTAGTAAGTTGATCCTCTTCTGGAGTTATGACGTCATTTGCTTTTTTATCATAATCTTCGTGAAAAAATTCATCATCCAGATCATGATGTCGAATTTCAATGGAGTTTTTCTTAATTTCTTCCTTAAACGATTCTAATGGTGAATGACTTTTTTCTACTGACCACTGTCCAACATCTTCTGTTAAAGATTCATCTTTTCGTTCTGTGGGTGAATTAAAGTCCACTTGTACCCACTCGTCTTCATCAAACGAGGAATCTATGTTTTTTGGAGCTGTCTGTACGTCTGTTTCCGTATCTATAAGTAAATCATCTTCAAGAAGTTTTATTTGCTCTGCTATATATTTATCTTTTGGATTCAATAATAATAAATATTTAAAAGTTTGTAGTGCCTCTTCTAAGTAACCTAGATTAATACAAGTCTGGGCAAAAAGCTTTTGTAGAGTTATATTCTCTAAATTTTGTGAAACAAAAGGCCTTACTGTACTATAGGCCATTTCATAGTTTTGTTGATCATAATAACAATGGCCTAGAACAATATATCCAAGAGTATAAGTTGGATGTATTTTTATCCCTTGAAATAAAATTTTCATCGCTTCATCAAGCATTCCTAATTTTCGATATGTTTCAGCAAGTGGAGCGAAAACTCTTGAGCGAGGTTTTTTTTCATACATTAATGTATATTTCGTTAAAAGCGATGAATGGCTTTTTAGCTTTTTCATAAACTAAATATTGACCCCATTATCAGCATCTCTATTAACCAATCCTGCCGCTTCTTGATTCACAATTCTTGGAGTTAAAAATATTACTAGCTCATTTCGAGTCTTTGTAGGATTATAAACAGAACGAAACAACCAACCAATGAGAGGAAGATCCTTTAAAAAAGGTACTCCTGACTCAACAGTCTTATCTTCAGTTAAATAAATCCCCCCAATAACAACAGTAGAACCATTTTCTACTAAGACACTTGTTTTAACATTCCTACTGGTCGTAGGTGGTAGCTCTCCGGCATCAGGTATACCGAAACCTTCTTTGGTGATATTAACATCCATAGCAATAGCACCCTCATTAGTAACTTTAGGAGTAACTGTCAAGTTGATTGTCGCTTCCAAAGTTTGCGTAGCTGTGACCTCAAGTCCTGAGTCTGGATTTATACTTGTAAGCGGAAAAAACCGTTCTCTTGTATCAGAAATAGTCGCTGCTTTATTATTTTCAGTAATGATCTTTGGAGCAGAGATAATTTTCCCCTTTGACTCGGATTCCATTAACTCTAAATTAAATGCTAAATTTGTTAATCTCGCGACACCAATTGAAGCTCCCAATACACCTGGAGCTGATTTATTTGGAGCGGTACTTAATGAGAAAACACCATTGTCAGCTGGAAGGTTACTTGCAGAACCTAATGGATCATAATTTAGCTTTAACCCCTCTGTTAATCCAGCCCTTAACTCATAGTCCTCAGTCGCTTCTACAATTTTAGCTTCTATTAGGATTTGCGGAGTTTGCGTATCCAACGTTTGAATGATTTTTCGCATTCTCTCAACGACATCAACGGTATCTTTAATTATTAAATTTTGGGTTCGTTTGTCACTTTGAATACTTCCACGCTCTGGAGTTGAGTATGCTTGTAATATTGCTGATATTTCTTCCAGTTTTGAGTAACTTATAGGTACAATTTTAGTAACCAATGGCTCTAGAATCTTTGTTTTATTTTGATTATTGAGCTCCATATTTTTTTCTTGTCTTGCTTTAGCGGCAGTTGTCACAGTTAGAATATTACCAAATTTTGTTGCAACGAGATCTCCAAGATTCATCACAGTATCTAAGACTTGATCCCAAGGTAAATTTGTTAAACTAATAGTAAGTGGTGGAAGTTGTTTTACTTCATCTTCAATAATGATATTAAAACCAGAAGTATCACCTATCATTTTTAAGACTTCTTGGTAATTTATATTATTAACGTTAAGAGATATTTTTCTTCCCACATACCTCTTTACTCCTGACTGAGTTAAATTTTCTAAAATATCTTCGATGCTATTTGACTTTGGTACCAAAACTTTTTTATTGGATTCTGAGCCAACAGTATCAAAGTTACCTTCTTTTACCTTTTTTAGCTTAGCTTTAGTAAAAACTCCAAATCGATTTTCAATATGCAAAATAACTCGATTTTTCTTTTTTTCTATAAATGACCTTACGTTATCTCTTAATTGAATCGCAAAGCGTAGATCATTTTTACTTCCAGGCTTAAAATATGGTGAAATATAAACAGTACTTCCACTAAACTCAGATGTGTCAATTCCTCTTAAAAATCTCTTTTGAGCTGAGACATTTTTAATATCAAGAATTATTTGTTTATCAGACTTAATATGCTTTTTTTCCGCCACGACTTGATCTGTAAAGTCGATAATGAGTTTAGAAACCTCTCCTTCTTGAAGAAAGTTAACAGACTTTACCTCTGCTGAAGAATAAGCATGTAGACTTGAAACAAATATTGAAATCAAGAATAATAAATATAAATTCCTTTTAAACATATAACCTCTTCCTTAAAGTTATGTCCTTATTCAATCCTAGCAATATTATTTTGAAATAGGAACAACCGTTTCAATATATTCTGGCTCTCCATATATATTAGTAATACGCTCAACTAATATAACTCCACCTGGTAAAATAGCTTTAATTTCAGGGCCATCAACACCAAACCGCTCTCCCTCTTTTAGGGTATAAACGCCTTTTTTTCCCTGAATTTTGACCATAACTCTTCTTTCCTTCCCGATTAAAACACCAGAAATGATAAGTTTATCTAGATCAAATTTTTCTTCAAGCTTTGGTATGTTATTTAAAACCCCTCTGGCCCTTTGAACACTTCGTTTATTTTTTTTACTCTTAAATTTTGGTGGCTGAAAAGGGTCTCTTAACTCAAAAGGCTCTTTAATGCTTGTATGCCCATTGAATATTTCATCAGTTCTTGCTTGTACCGCTAAATTCAATATAAGGTGGCTAAAAATGATATAAAAAAATATTTTCATTCTTGCTCCTCGACAGAAAATTCTTTATAACGATAAGCCTCAACAGTTGTAGATAGATTTAAAATTTGAAACCTACTACGATCATCTGCATCATCAGCAACTTTCATACGTAAATATTGCACATTTAAGATTCTTCCCTCAGAAGCTAGTTTTTCGAGTTTTTCATAAAATATTAAAAATTGTAAAAAAGTTCCTTTAACATCAAAAATATAATTCTTAGAAGCATAAAATTGATAATCAACTTCTTGCTTAGGGGTAGGACTGGGATCCTTCATACGCAATTCATCTGCAAACTGAGTAAGTGTACCACTTACCTGAGCATCATTAATTGTCGGAGGAAGTTGTTTTTGAATCGTCTCTATTTTTTTTATAATCTCACTAACTCTATTTTTTGAGTCTTGAAGGTTTTTTTCAAATTGCTTTACCTGCCTTAAAGTTCTTCTCACTTTAGTTAATTGAACCTCTGTGGACTCATATTCACTCTGAGTATTTTCCAGCTTTAAAGTTAAATCTTCAAATGCTGTAAAACCTATAAACACAGCATAAAGAAGCAAAAAGTAATGAATATTTTTTACAAGAGAATCAATCATTTAAAACTCACAATTGAAGTTGTAATCTCAAACACCTCAACTCTATTTTTTTCGATTTGTCCTATCAAATCTTGTGGTTTTATATATTCTGTATTTCCACTGAAAAAGATAGAGTTCTTTAAGTTTTCAATAAATTTACCAATACTCTTCCAAGACTTAGAAAAGCCCTTCATTTTTAAGACTCTATCACTAATTTCAAGTTCCACAATCCACACATCATCAGGGGTATTATCTGCAATATACTTTAAAACATTAAATGGATTTTGCCTCTTATCAATGATTTCTCTGACGACTTTTATCTTAGCAGCAAGCTTTTTCTCTTGCTCATCAAGTTCTTCTACCTGCCGTTTAATATCTACATACTTTCTTTCTTCTGCCTTTAGTTCTTTAACTTCTTGGCGATTTTTTTTGATTTTTTGGTCTAGTTGTTTAACTTGAGGACTAAAATATAAACCAATCATTGATTCAATAGTGTAAATTAATATTACAGCTGGGATAACCCATCTTACATTTATCAAACTTAAGTTGATACCTGCGACATTTGTAATATTGTTTTGTTTCTCGCTAGGAGAAAGATTAATTTCAATCATTAAATTTTTCTCATCGCTAAGCCCAAGCTAACTAAGCCACTTGAGGCTATATCATCTAATTCATCTTCGTCGAATGCCTTTTTAATACCAATAACTTCAAAAGGATTAATTTCTTCAACATCTATATTTATTAACTCTTCAAGTGATTCTTTAACACCTGGTAATTTAGCACTTCCCCCTGTAATATAACACCTTCCGACCTGCTCACTTGAGCCTGAGGCAATATAAAAGTTTAAAACTTTTTTTAATTCATCCATAAGCTTTTCTATGTGAACTTCTAATATTCCTAAAATTTCTTCGGGTAAATTACCATTATCATCCCCATGAATTTTTAAATCCTCAGCCTCGTCATAACTTACCCCCATAGTTCTTTGAATTTCTTCAGTAAGAAGAACTCCTCCAATGGGTACTTCTTTGGTTAAAACAGGTCCATTATTTTTATAAACAATAACAGAGGTATATTGTGCACCAAAGTCAATAATAATGGCCCCCTCATTAGAGAGTTCTTCAAGACTATTTTCAAAGACAAGTTCAAAGATATTAACAATGGCAAAAACATTAAGGTCTACAATCTTTGCTGTTAATCCAGCTTCCTTAAGTAATTCTTGATATCTCTCAACGACATCAATTCGTGCAGCCCCAACAATAGCATCAACAACATCTTCCTCTTCAATTCTTCTAATTATAGAAAAGCTAATCTCTGCATCGTCTGCTCCGAAAGGTATATATTGCTCAGACTCCCACAAAATATTATCTTCGACATCATCCATTGGGCCATCTGGTACCTGAAGTCTTTTAGTCACTGTATTTGGCCCATTCATCCCAAGACAAGCAATTTTTTTTCCAATTTTCTCTTCTGTTAGAATGCGTACAAGAGCATCTATGATTTCTTCGGGCTTTTGGATATCATCTTCTATAATAGCTGCCTCACTCAAAGGAATACTTCTGAATTTATCAAGTCTATATTTGCCTTTTTTAATTTCTGATAAAACAGCAAGCTTTACAGAACTGAGGCCAATATCAACTCCTAAAAGTTGACCTTTTTCAAAGTTCACTTTGAGATCACTGATTTTTTTTAAGAGACTAGACAAAATTTTCTTCCTTGAAATTAGTACAGTAATTTATTATAGCTTGATTTCCTTTGCAAATTCAAGGTTTTAGTGCAAAATGTTATTAAAGACCAACTGGACTAATTAACTCAACAACTTCTGGAAAAAATATCTGAAGACTTGCGACAATAATAATAAATGGCCCAAAAGCAAATGGGACATCTTTATCTAACTTCTTACTTAGAATCATCACAACTCCGACTATTGAACCTAACATACAACTCATAAATATATTATTCAATATTCCTACGGGACCCAAGATCAATCCTAAAATTCCAAAAAACTTTATATCTCCACCACCAAGTCCTAGCTGACCACGCAGTTTATAATAAAAATAAGTCACACCCAAAGGGCCCAAAAAGCCAATTAGCCCCCCAACAAGCCAGTGGTATAAAGGAAAATTAATAAGCACATACGGAATACTAATGATTAAAAAAAATAAATTAATTTTATCAGGTAAGAGTTGATGCTCAACATCAATCACAAAATGTGCTAGAAAAACACAGGCAAGGGAAAAATAAAAAATATAATTAAGCCAAGCCTCAATATTTAAACTCGATGGAGCAAGGAGTAACGATATTAATCCAACCAAAGCTTCAATCAATGGATAACGCCAAGAAATTTTCGCTTTACAGTGAGAACATTTTCCTCGCAACAATATATAACTAACAAGGGGAAGATTTTCATACCATTTAATTTGCTTATGACATTTTGGACATGATGATCGTGGTTTAACAATACTTTGATTACGAGGAACTCTTAAAATAACAACATTAAGAAAACTTCCAACAAGTAAACCAAATATGGCCGAAAAAGATTTAATATATAATTCTAGAATATCCATTCTAACTATTTAATCATCTTATATATAATTTGTGACATTTTTTTTGATGCTAAAATTTTAAAACTACCTCGAATATCTTTCATTCTCTTTATCTCTTCATCACTCATTTTCGTCTTTATAAATTTGAATAACGCATTCTTTCCCCAACTAGGTTTTACCAGGGCTGCCTTTCCTAGGCTAATAACGTCATCTCTTTCGGTTTCATTTCTAAATATAAATAATGGAGTATTCAAGACGAGTGACTCGTCAACAACCCCCCCCGAATCCGAAATAATATAAAAAGCTTTTTGCATTAAAATTAAAAAATCAAGATAGCCTACAGGTGGGATAACTTTGACATTCTTGGGTAACGACAAATCATGCATTTTTAAGAGTTTTTTTGTTCTTGGATGCATTGGAATTAAAACTTTGTATTGTTGTGATACTTTTTCTATCAATAGTATGTACTTTTTCAACACTGTAGGGTTATTTGTATTTGTAGCCCGATGCAATGTCGACAGTACATATTTCGTTCCCTCAAGTTGGTAACGTTTTAGAATTTGTGATTTTTGTTTGGCAATTTTAATATTTCTTTTAACTGCTTCTCGGGCAGTATTTGGTAATAAAAAAATATTTTTTCTAATATTTTCTTTTAGTAGTGAATGCTTAGAGTTTGCATCGAAAGGAAAATTTATAAATGCAATTTGATCAACAAGGATACGATTGAGCTCTTCTGGTTCATTTTTATTACCAGAGCGTGCACCTGATTCAATATGAACAACAGGTATATTAAGTTTATTAGCCGCAAGGGCTCCAGCTAAAGTGGTATTAGTATCTCCATGAACAACAACTGCACTTGGGAGTTCCTCCACAAGAATTTTCGAAATTTTCTTTATCATATCCCCCAACTGAGTCGAGGAGTTTGTGCTTTTTGAATTAAGATAATATTTTGGAATTTTAAGCTGTAAATCCTCAAATATTTTTTCACTTAATATTTTAGAATAGTGTTGCCCCGTATAAAGAATCTCTAGTTTAAACTTTTCCTCCATGAAAGGAAGAACAGGCGACATCTTTATGATTTCTGGTCTAGTTCCTATTACGACAAAAATTTTTTTCATAGTTTTCTGATTCTTAATTTATCTAATAAGATTTCTAGCAAAAATGTCAAATGACTTATAATTGTATTTTTAAGTTTCATCTTTGACACTCCAAAAGTTCGATAATTACTATCAGCTGGAAAGTCTAGTATTTTCGCTTTTTTCTTTATAAGTTTGATAATAATTTCGGTCATTCCGACAAAAGTATTTTTTTCAAGATTCAATTCCTTTAAAAGACTCGTTTTGTAAACTCTAAACATACTCGTAAAAGAATAAAGTTTTTTAAAGGTTACTAATGTATACAACCACATGACTCCACTTGACAAAAGCAAGCGATACCATGGCAAATTAAAATTAAACTTCGCTTTAGGGTGATGAGCAGAGGCACTGACAACATCATAATCATCAATATAATCATACATTTTTAAAATATCACACGGATCATAAGAACAGTCACTGTCAATAACAGCAGTATATTGCATCTTTGCGACTTTTATTCCTTCCTTTACTGCCCCCCCCAAGTTTTTGTTTTTTTTATAACTAATTAAAACGACTGGATATTTAGGCTTAAATAAATCTTTAATAAGTTTTTCAGTGTTATCCGTACTTCCGTCATTGACAAAAATCAACTCATATTCATAAGGAAATTTTTCTAAAAGAGGTTTCAGTTTTGAGTCAAGCAATGCTAATGATTCTTCTTCATTATAGCAAGGTATAACTATTGATAAACTTTTATTTTCTAAACTCATAAGATCCTTAGTCTAAGTTTTTTCTCTCAAATATAATTACTGATAATAAAATTAAAGCAACTGAATAAATGACTCCATAAGTAAAAATATTCAACAAATACATGTAGGGAAGTTCTTTTTGATACAATAAAAAGTCTTTTATATTTAACTTATAAAAACCTGGCAAAATATAATGATAGGCTTCTAGTAATGTATTTAACACAATACTTTTATCCGCTAAAGCCTCTTTTGCTGAATGGATAGCATGTCCACTTACATACAAACCAATAGTCATAATAACGGAAATGGCCTGTCCCGAAAGTAAGGAAAATAGTGCAACGATAAAAAGAACTAATAAAGACTCAAGAATTGTAAATAATATTGTCCATAGTATTAAGGGTTGAAATTCTCCTCCAACAAAAAAGTATAAAAACAAAGTAAAACTGCTCAATATAAAAATATTTAACGTTAAAATACTTCCTAAGCCTAAAAGTTTTCCTAAAATAAAAGCAGACCTTTTGACTGGTCTGGAAATAATCATATATGCCGTACGACTTTCAATTTCCTTAGATAATAGCCCAACACCCATAAAGATAGCGATTCCGACAGAGCTTAAACTTAACATTCCCATACCAAAATCCAAAGTGACTCTCTCCGGGCTCCCATAAGTGAAGCTTAATGCTACATATGTAGTAAAAAGTAAAACAAGACCTAGTATGAGAGTGTTAAGTAAAACTCTACTTTTTATAATTTCACGAAAGGTATAATATGCGATAATTGCAATTTTATTTAAATACATCATGACGACTTAACTTTATAAAAAATCTCCTCAAGAGTTGGCTTTTCAGGGGTAACTGATACCAATTCGAAATTATTTTTTATCAAACTCTCGATAAAATTTCTTTTCTCATTATCGGCTACTTTGTGAGTCAGAACTTTACCCTCCTTAATATAACGAACAATACTCTCCATCTTCAAATGCTCATTAATAATTTTTTGAACTTCACCATTAAAAACAAGCTTTCCTTTTTCTAAAAAAATAACTTCGCTACAAACTTCCTCTACATCAGAGATAATATGAGAGCTAAAAAAAACTGTAACTCCTTTTTTATTTACTTGAGTAATTATGTCTTTTAGTTCTTTTCTTCCAATAGGGTCAAGTCCTGACAAAGGTTCATCTAGAATAATTAATTTTGGTCTATGTAACAATGTGGCTAAAAATCCTATCCTTTGTAGCATTCCTTTTGAATAACTTTTAATCACTCGGTCTAAAGCAAAATCTATTTTAAGCCTTGGTCCCCAATATTGAATTTGTTCAATTATGCTCTTGCGAGAAACTTCTGAAAGACTTCCCATATAATGACAAAACTCTCTACCTGTAATATGGGGATAAAAAAAAGGTCGCTCCGGTAAATATCCAATTCTCTTAAAAGCATCTACCTTATCACGCCCCAAATCAGCATGATAACTAATTTGTCCAGAACTTGGCCGAATAAAGTCCATTGCCATCTTTATTGATGTTGTTTTTCCAGCACCATTTGCCCCTAAAAAGCCAATAACTTCACCAGGTTTGATTTCAAAACTTACCTTATCAAGTGCTATAAAAGGTTTTTTTAATAAATCTGAATTAAATATTTTAGTCACATCATTAAATTCAAGCATGTTCTTATGATTATATCTCTGATAGAATTTGGCAATGAAATCTCTAAAATATTATATTCTCATGTATATTGCTTTTTTGTTTTTTTTCTTAACAGCCGGTTTCATTAATGAGAACACACCAAAGCCTGAAATTAATATTGCAAAACAAATTTCTGCGACGAATATCAAATCAGAGATTCTTTCTATATTTTCTCTTGGCCAGAAAAGACTTCTTTCCGACTTTTTTTGGATTGTCACTCTGATTGAATCTGATACTGAACATTATAATTTAAAAGATAAAAATTCATGGATGTTTCTAAGGTTTAATACCATAACTAATCTTGACCCTTTATTTCTTAAAGCCTATCAATTTGCCGGAAAATATCTTAATGTTGTAAAAGATGATTTGGAAGGTGCTAGATATATCTTTAAAAAAGGCTTGAAATATTATCCCAATGATTTTGAGCTTCTCTATAATTATGCTTTTTTATTGGCCTTTGAACTCCAAGAACTTGAACCTTCATACCAAATTTACAAAAAGCTATTATATCATCCCAAATCTCCTCCACTTATAAAAAGCTTGGCAAATAAAATTTTATTTTCCATTAATAATGATCTAGAACTCATGTATGATATTGTTAAGGATATGTACGAAAGGGAACCCAAAGATAGTCCTGTTAAGGAAAAGCTTCGGTATGATCTTTATACTATTAAAGCTGAGCTGGATTTAAAATGTCTAAATTCAAATAAAGAAAATTGTCAAACTACTGACTTATATGGCCAACCCTATATTAGGGATAAAAATGGCTACAGAACAAAAAATGAATTTCTAAAATTTAAATTTCATAAAAAAGAATAAATAATGGCCATGAAAAAAATTTATCAAAAAATCTTTCTTTTAATTATCTGTCTTCTCTATCTTGCTTCCTATATAACTCCTTTCACATCAAAAGCCTTGATGGTTGATGAAGATGTTATTATAAAGCCCTTAGAAAAAGTTAATAATTTATCTGATTATCTTTCTTTATTTCAAGACGGTAAGATTTATGACTTTCAACCCGTGCGAGATATATCCCATTATATTGATATTCTCATTATCAACTTAACTGGTTTTACTGCTTTTCCTTTAATTCATAATATCTTTCTTCTCATTGTAACATCTGTTCTTTTGTATTATTGCTTAAAATTTTTCTTTTCAACAAGAGTCTCTATTTTCTTATGTTTTTTCTTTTTCACACACCCCATGATTTATAATATCTACGTTGCTTATACATCTAGAAAACATATTTTGAGTTTTATTTTTATCTTAGCTGCATTTTATTTTTTTAGAAAGTCATACTTAAATTCTTCAAAAGAAAAAGTATTGTCTTACACTTTTTACTTGTTATCCTTATTATCTCAACCAATTAATGCTCTTTTTATAATCCTAAAAGCCTATATTCTCTTTTTTGAGCAGAGAGAAAAAATCACAAAAGTAATCTACAAAATATTTCCCTACTTTGTTAGCTTCTTTGTTGTCATTGGATTAAATTTTTATTTTTACTATTTATTTCATACTGGAAGGACTGGCGTCGTTCTTGGATCAACACCTTTCCAATTAGATCGAATTCTGCTTTCAATCAGCCTACATTACAAAAGTTTTTTTATACCTTTTTTTTACTCTCGTTTTTATAGTGTAACCTCATATTTCAACCTCACTGTACTTATCCTCCTACCTTTATTTTTAATGTTCGTTTACAAAATAAACAGACGTGTTTTTATTTATTCATCTTTAATATCCTTGGGCGTATTCATCACACTTTACGGGCATAAATCAAATGTACTTAATGTTGGATTTCAGACCTATTATGCTTTGGCCAACAGCTTTTCTTTCTTATTACTTTTAGGAATACTTGTTCAAAAAAAATTCACGAAGTATTATTATTTAGTCCTTATTCCCTTAGTTATCACTTGTCATATCTATGGTGCTCAGCGCTCCAGTAAACTCAACTATTTCATTTTTATGGAAAAAATTGAAAGTGAGTGTCGTGTACTTCAATCACTCACAACTCAAGGACTCTATTTGGGTTATACGGATATTGCAGCTAAATATGGGAAAAAATGGTTAGATCAAAAATGCCTTATTGTAGGAACAAACCAAACTTATAAATATGTTTATATAAATACAATGTTGATTTATATTAGTTCCGAATTTTCTTATAAGGAAAAAGAGTTTTTATTTAAAAACAAATTTTCAAATTTTGAGGATAAAAATATCTTACTTGCAGGTTTAGAATTTCAAAAAAACAAAAATTCTAAAACATTTTATAACTATCTTAATTCTTTTAAGGATGGAAATATCCATTCTTTTTTTCTGGAAAATTTTTTAGGAAGAGACCTAAAAGCCTTTTGCAAAAATGATAAGCATAAAGCTTGTAAGAGTTTTCTTGATTACGTCAAACGTGTAAAAGATAAAAAGATTTTATTAAACTGGAAAAAAAATATACCCCATTTTAAAAATGGGGTATATTTTAAATAAAATTAATTATTAATAACCAGGCTCAGCAACAAGATATTGCTTATCTTGATCAACTCTAATCTCTGCCATTTCACCATCAGCTGTAAAGTCAGCACTAACAATACCAGCAGCCGTAATAACAAATGTTTGGTTACCAGTTGTTTGATCACCTAAAGCCGAACCATTAAGATTTGCCGAAGAGTCAGATACAACTCCCCCAGAACCTTTTCCAGCTGGGAACCATGTTGCTGTATCAGAAGCAACTGTACTATTTGCTGCTAAAGTTCTTGAACAATCTGTTGAATTCAGTCCTGAATTTACAGCTGAGGCATACGCTGTCGCATCAACAGCTGCGTTGACAGCAATCCCAACCGCAAAGTATCTATTGTTAACTTCATTTGATGGATCATACCCCATATACTGAAAACAGTTGTGGTAGATTCCAAAGTCACCATAAAAAGCTTGCTCTGCTGTATAAGCAGCGGCAAGTTGAATTTTTGCTTCAGACGTTTTTGACTTCGCTTGATAACGCTTGAAGTTTGGTACAGCTACTGCTGATAAAATACCAATAATTGCAACAACAATCATCAGCTCTACCAGAGTAAAACCTTTTTGCCCCATTTGGCTTACAATTTTTTTCATGTAGTTCTCCTTCCTAAACATTAAGAGTTAAGAAAAATAATTTCATCTAAAAAGCTTTGAGTATTTAGAACACAAAACTCCTTATTATTATAAATCCCTTCTCAATATTTTCGGTTAAATTGTTAATATTTAAACTTAATTATTTATAATTTTCTCATAGAATTCATATATATCAAGCACTTATAACTTAATTAAAATGCTCTGTTTTTCTTCTCTTCTAAGCCCCCCCAGCAGACATAAATATTGGTAAATACATAGCAATTAAAACAGTTCCAATAATTCCCCCCAAACCGACAAGAATTAGTGGCTCTATTAGTTTTGTCAGATTATCAATTGTATCGTTAGTTTCTTGCTCAAAGACATCAGCAACCTTTATAAGCATTTCATCTAAATTACCAGTTGACTCCCCAACCTTTATCATTTGATTTACCAGAGGTGGAAAATACTTAATTCTCCCCATAGGCTCAGTTATCGACTTTCCTTTTACAACTGCTTCCTTAACAATTTTCATATCTTTAGACATCTGAGTGTTATCCATAGTATCAATACATATATCTAAAGAATCTATTAGGGGTACACCTGCACCCAGCATTGTCGCTAAGGTTCTAAACATTCCGGAAAGCCCCCCTTTAATGACAATATCTCCAAAAAGTGGAGTCTTCATTACAAAACGATCCCAAGAAATTTTTCCTTGTCGAGTTTTAATATAATTCAAAAAAGCAAATAAAGATCCTGCAACTAAGGGGATTAACGTTAAGGTGTATTCACGAAAAAAATCTGACACATCAATAACAAATTGGGTAACAGCTGGTATCTCCTGACCACTTTCTTGTAACATTCCCACAAATTGTGGAACAACAAAAACCATCAACCCCCATGTAACAACAACACCTATAACAACAACAATTGCCGGATAAGTCATGGCCCCCTTAACTTTTTTCTTAATTGCCTCTTGGCGCTCCATGAATTCAGTTAGTTTTCTCAAGACAGTATCTAAAATCCCTGCAGCTTCACCAGCTTTGACTAAAGCAGTATAGAGCCTGCTGAAACCTTTCTGCGAAGCCATCGCTTCATTTAGTGATTTACCTTGACCAACTTCATCAATAACATTTTTAATAACAGTCTTTAGGGATGGATTTTTTTCTTGCTTTCCTAAAATTTCAAGACTTTCTAAAATGGGAACACCCGCATCAATTAAAATGGTTAGTTGCTTTGTAAAACGGCTTAGTTCTGCCATACCAAAAGGTTTGGCCAAACCTTTTTCTACCATTAGCATTCCTAAATCAACATCAAGAATACTTGGTGCAACAAGCTTTCGAACCCTAATTCCTCTTCTTCTTAAGGTTCTTTTAACTTCTTTTATATCACGGCCATCAATTTCACCTTCGACCTTACGGCCATCAGATCCTATGCCTTTATATTTATACTTTCCTACGGCCATTTATTTTCCTTTTACTTATTTAGGCCTAATATTTTTTGCATTTCTTCAGGATTATTTGAATAAGATAAAGCATCCTCTCTTGTTATATGTCCTAAGTCCAAAGCTTTTTTAATACTTTGGTTCATAGTTACCATTTTTGTCTTTTCTTGATTTATTTGCATCTGTGAATAAACCTGGTGCAATTTGTCTTCTCTAACAAGATTTTTAATTGCCGGTGTCATTCTTAAAATTTCCTGAACTAAAACACGCCCACCACCTTTCTTAGGTATAAGTTGTTGTGCAACAACTCCTTGCAAAACAAATGAAAGAAGTGTTCTAATAGGCTCTTGTTGATCAGATGGAAAGACATTTATAATACGTGATATTGTCTGAATCGTAGAGTTTGTATGGAGTGTTCCAAAAACAAGGTGCCCCGTCTCAGCAATTTCTAAAGCAGCCTCAATTGTCTCAACGTCTCGAAGCTCCCCTACCAAAACGATATCAGGATCTTGCCTTAACAAGGATCTTAAACCATTCCCAAAAGTTAAAGTATCTACCCCGACCTCTCTTTGATTGACGATGCTCATTTTATGTTGATGAACAAATTCGACAGGATCCTCTAACGTCAATATATGCCCAGACTCAGTCTTATTTAATCTATCTATGATTGAAGCTAGTGTTGTAGACTTTCCAGATCCAGTGGGTCCTGTTACCAATAATAAACCGTTTGAGACGTCCGTCATCTCTAATAAAACATTTGGCAATCCCAAAGCATCAAAGTCTGGTACCTGACTTGGAATCTGTCTAAAAACTCCTGCAACGGCACCTTTAGAATAAAAACAATTTGCTCTAAACCTCGCTAAGCCTTTAACACCAAATGAAAAGTCTAATTCTAAGTTTTTTTCCAACTCACTTCTTTGAGCCTCTGTTAAAATTTGATAAACAAGTCTTTTTGTATCATCTGCTGTCAGCGGAGGAATTTTTACCTTTACAATTTCACCCGATATACGCATTCCTGGAGCTGAGCCAATTGTAATGTGTAAGTCTGAAGCTCCATTATCAACCATAACTTTAAAAAGTTGTTGTATTTGTATATGACTTGCACTTCCTTGGTTTGTTGAAGTATGAGTTTCTGTATTTGCCTTTGTATTTGTTTTTGTGTTACCTGCCATTTTTATTTCCTTATTCACTATCTGATGCTGAATTCGCTAGGGCCTCTTCAATTGTTGTTAAACCTTGTGCAACTTTTGTAAGTGCACTCATTCTTAAACTTTTCATACCATCTTTTATTGCTTGAGCTTTAATATCATCAGAGCTCGCATGTTTTAAAACTAAATCTCGAACCTTTGGTGTCATCGCTAAAACTTCATAAATTGCTTGACGCCCCTTATAGCCAGTTCCACCACAAACTTCACAGCCAACACCATGATATACTTTTACCTTTTCAGCAGAAGCTGGTGCAAAACCACAAGCGACCAAGTGATCAGTATCCACATTGACGACTTCACGACAATTAATACAAATTTTACGACAAAGCCTTTGTGCGACAACACAATTTAAAGCCGCAACGACTAAGAAGGGTTCAATTCCCATGTTTAATAATCGTGTCACTGTACTTGGAGCATCATTTGTATGTAATGTTGAAAGAACCATATGTCCCGTAAGTGCTGCTTCTACAGCGATCTCCCCAACTTCAAGATCTCTAATCTCACCTACCATAATAATATCTGGGTCTTGTCTGAGAAAAGCTTTTAAAGCAGAGGCAAAAGTTAAACCTACTTCTTTTTTTACATTAACCTGATTAATCCCCTCTAAATTAAATTCACATGGGTCTTCAGCTGTTGAAATATTTGTTCCCTCAGTGTTAAGTTCCGCCAGAGCAGAGTAGAGTGTTGTTGTCTTACCCGAACCAGTAGGACCGGTGACTAAAACCATACCATAAGGTTTATGAATTCCATTTTTAAAAACCTCTAACTGCTTTTCTTCAAAACCTAATTTAGTCATATCAAGTTGTAAGTTTGACTGATCCAAAAGCCGTAAAACAATCTTCTCACCAAAAAGTGTTGGCAAAGATGAGACTCTATAGTCTATAGGCTTCCCTCCAATTGAGAGCTTTATTCTACCATCTTGTGGTTTTCTTTTTTCCGAAATATCAAGTTGGGCCATAATTTTCAAACGAGAAATTACAGGTAACATTATTGACTTAGGAGGTTTTGCTACCTCTACTAAAGTTCCATCCATTCTAAATCGCACTCTAAAAGTTTTTTCATAGGGCTCAATATGAATATCAGATGTTCCTTTTACAAAAGACTCTGCTAAGATTCTATTCACAAAAGTAACAACATCTTGGCCGATATCCTCTGCCTTTACTTCTTGTTGATCATCTTCTGAAGACTTTATCTCAACTATTGTTTTTATTAACTCTTCTACAGACTCTTCAACTTTTGAAAAAAGTTTTTGCCAAGAAGATAAATTTGTTAAAATATATTCAACTGGTCGTTTAAAGTCGACCATTAGCGCCTTAGACCCAGCTTGAATAACAGTGGGGTCATATGTTGCCAAAGTTACTTTTGATTGAGTTACCTGAATAGGAATAGAACGATATTTAATAACATTTTTTTTACGAAGAGTTTTTATCGTATCTTTTGATACTTTGGCATTCTTTAAGTCAATAAATGTAACTTGAAATTTATCAGCACAAAGCTTAGCAAATCGATTTTCATCAAAATGAGGAAAATCTAATAACTCAAATTCGGTAATATCATCTTCATCTTTATTCAATGTAAGACGTCGCACTTCTTTTAAAGTTGCAATACCATTATTTGTTAATAACTTTAAAAACTCTTCTCGTACCATATTTTCCTTTTATGAGTTAACTATCGGATTTTTGATAACAGAAGTTAAAGGTTTCTTACAGATTCCAAAAGCTTAGGGCATATTTTGCTTGTAGTTCTAATTGGTATAAGCCATCTTTATATTCTACGTCGGTATGGCCAAAGAGATTTTCATGAGCTTTTAAGTCATAATTCATATCCCAAAAGTAGAATTTTCCTTCCACAGGGCCATTATAGATATATTCTCTAGCACAGGTATTTACGACCAAATCCCCATTATTTATATCAGGAATCAATAGCTGACTATCCTGCTTTAGATTATTCTTTCTTCTTGAGAAAACTTCAAACTTTAGCTGATGATGTGTACATTCATCTTGTAAAACATTCGACATAGCGCCATCACCCAATATAAAAATTCTCTCAACACCTTTTGCAAGATATTCTTGTAAAATTTTTCTTATAGCAAAAATGTCAGTGTTTTTTCCGTAAACTTTATCAGTGCTAAAGCATAAAGTATTAATTGAATCTAAGTTTTGAGGCTCCAATTCAACTTTATCCAAAAAAAACTTTTTGTATGGAGAAGTAATACTTACACCTTGATAATTTTCTTTTAAAGATTTAATTGTTGGTATTTCTTTTGCTGATACACAATCAATCAATTTATAATGAATATGTTTTCCCAATAATTTTTCATAAATCATTGAAGAACGAGAATGAGCAATATTTTTTCCAATCAAAGCCAACCTTATACTAGAGTTCTTTCGAAAGTATTGTTGAGCACACTCAATATCCTTACTAATCTGTTTTTTTAACTCATCAAGGTCATTAAATTTTTTCTCATTTCTTATTTTCTTTATAAAGACTAATTTGATTTTTTTATTGTAGATTTCTTTATTAAAGAAGAAGATATGTGTTTCGATGGTCTTCTTATTATCTAAAGCAATCGTCGGGTTAAATCCAATATTTGTTACACTAGAAAATTTATCATTATCAATAATAACCTCAGTGATATAAACACCCTCTTTAGGCACCATAAGTGTTGAGTCTGTTGCAATATTAGCAGTAGGCACAAGTTCTTTTTTACCGATACTCTTTCCTGGGACGACTTGTCCTTCAATGGAAACGTTTTCACCTAGTAGTTTCGCTGCTTGCTCTATATCATTCCCATACAATTTTCTTATTCGGGAGGATGAAACGATCTCTTGCTCATAACAGTATGGTGTCGTGTGATAAATACTTATATTTTTTTCTAAACTTTTTGCCAACTCTTCAAGATGTCCTTTTGATTCTTCTTTGCCACTTCCCAGTTTAAAATCATGTCCTAAGTAAATTAGCTTAAGCTTAGGAATTTTTAATAGAAAATTTTCTAAAAATTTTTTTGAACTCATCTTTTGCAAAGATGAATCGAAAGAAAGACAAACGATACATGACAGATCATAGCTTTCTAATTTAAGAAGTTTTTCCTTTTCACTCATCAAAAGAAATGGTTGATTATGATTAAAGTACAAATAAGGATGTGGAGACAAGGTAACGAGTAGTGAGTCTACCCCTTCTTTTTTACATTTTTCCTTAAATCCTTTTAACAAATACTCATGACCAATATGAACCCCATCAAAATTTCCAATAATAACCCCATAACCTTTTTGTGACTCTGGAATATCTGTAAGAAAATTATTTATATTGGTTTTAATAAGCATTTTCTATTTTCTTTTGGAGTTCTTTAAAATATTTTTTTTGAATTTTTATATTCTTAGTCTTCATTTCAGAATTTGCATAACTAGCGTTTAACTTTTTTATTAAGTCTAAAAAGTACCTTTCCCCTTCCTGAGAAAGTCCCAGTTTCTTAATTGCCTCACTCATAGTTAAAGAGGGGTACCTTTCAGTAATTAATCTATATAATCGAGAATAATTAATTCCAAACTTATCAATTTCATCAAAAATTGAATATTCCTTAGGAGTTCGACTCCGATAGAGCTTTTTAGCAAACATAATAACCAACAAGACACATAATCCCACAAAGAAAATAAAAATTTCTTTTTTATTGTACAAAAAGGTATTCCATGTTTTTGTTAATGGCTTAAAGATAAATGACTTGCTTTGATCTAAAACTTCTACCGAGGAATTTTGCACTGAAGGGTTTTTATTAACTCCATCTGAGTAAGATACTTTTTTTTGGCCACCGATACTAGCAACAGTGACATCTCCAATATTTAATGTTTTTTCAACATATTTTTTCTCTTCAGGATCAAAATATGAAAATTTAACTTTCTGATTCTTTAATCCAACATTTCCCCGTCCCAAATAAGTGTAATCAATTTTTTTTGTCCCAGAAAAATCTTTATTAACAATTAAATCACTGCTTTTTTCAAACTCTTCTAAATTTTTATCGTCAAGAAGATGCGGAGCCTCATATAATTCTAGCGCGCCAGGCCCTTGAATGGTTAAATCTAACTCAATTGGCTCATTGGCGATAAATTTGTTTTTATTAATCTTTAGCTCAAAACTATGTTTACCCACAAGTCCGGTAAAACTCTGAGGCATCCCCTGAGCAGGTAAAGGTAAAACATTGATTTCAACAGATGGACTAATAAGCGTTTTATACATAGGTTTACCAATTTGAAAACCTAAACCAAATCCAGAAAATGAGTTACTATTTTTAGTATAAGCTACACGCATTGTAATAGGATCAATTTCATATTCCCCAGGAGTTTGAGCGTATAATTGAGCTGTATACATGATCCGCCTAATATAAATTTTTCCATCATACTTCACTCTTTGTGGAGATATTTGTTCCTGGTGAAATCTTTTTAAAAAAGTATTTAACTTGGGGAATTTTTTTATTTCCATTGAGCTAACTGGAACATCAGCACGGCTATAAAGATAATATCTAGCGATGATTGACTCACCAGCATAAACTTCTTTTTTATCTACTTCAGCACGTACAAATATTTTTTTACTTGGTTGTGGATTTTTTAAAATAGTAATATTTAAAGTTTGATGTCTCAACTTCTCATCACCCACTTCAACTAAAATGCTTCTCAGATAGGCCATCCCAGGTTGTCTAGCAATTAATTCGTATGTGACTGCCATTTTTCGCTCAATCGTACTACGTCCATTGATATATGAATATTGAGTGGAAGTACTAACATCAGACTTAGAAACGACTTCAGCACCTAAAGGGTCAAAGCTTATAACGGGCTCCACATTTTGTTTATCAGTTTTTATGACAAACTCAACTGTAAATGTTTCATTAAATACAGGTTTTTTTGGATTTATATTTATATCTAACTCAGCCGCCACTGCAGTAGTTATGAAAAAAGCTAATATTAATAAAACTTTCATTACCAATCCTTTTTTTCTCTACCCTTACGTTTCATCGTTTCTGCATCAATCATTTTTTTCTGCAATTTATTATCATCACTCATGAGTTGTTTCAAAAGGGCCGGAAGTTTCTTTTTTCTTTTCCCCCTCTCCTCACTCGTTTCAGGTTTATTTTCTTTTTTTCTGTCTTCTTTATCATCACCATTTTGCTTCGACTTCTTATCTTTTTTTTGATCAGATGAGTTTTTGTCTGACTGGTCTTTCTTTTGCTGTTTTTTTTGATCTTGTTGATTATTTTGTGAATCACCGCTTTGACTATCTTTATTTTTGGAATCTTTTTCTTTCTTTTGCTTATCCCCACTTTTACCAGACTTTCCACTTTGCTGCTGAAAGGCTTTAAGAATATTTTTTTTGATCATTTGTGCAATTTCGTTATTTTTATCTGATGGATTTTTTTCAATATGCTCTAGAATGTCATTATATTTCTTTATAGCTTTATTTTTCGTATCTAAATTTAATAATGCAGTTGCATGATTAAATTGATGCTCAATATTATCACTTACAATTTCCTTCTGAAGTGTTTCCTCATACAAAGCATTGGCATCTTCCGGAAATTTATCTTCTAACAACTTAGCTGCTAATGCTTTTTTTCCTTCTTCATCAAGTCTTCCTTGAGCCAACGCTTCTTCAAGTTGTAAGGTTTCCTCAGACTTAACAGGCTCTTTTTCTTTTTCACTAGGAATATTATTATTTGGCATTTGATAGCCTGGAACAGTAACTTGTCCAAAGCTAAAGAATGAAAAGATTAAAACGCTAAGCATGATAAAAGTTTTTCGCCGCCCCAAAAGAAAAGAAACTCCTATGAGAATCAGACCAGGAATAACAAGCCAGTGCATATAGACGGGTCGAATTTTAAAACTATTAGAACTCAAATTTTTTTGAAAGGTCCCCTTAAAAAAACTTATAATTTCATCAGTTGGCAATGAGTATGACGTTGCCACCCAGTAGCGGTAGTTCTTTATTTTTTCGCCTAGGGATTCTAAAAACTTATTATCAAGTTTAGAAATGACGACCTCCCCATTATGTTTTTTGTTGCCTTGAAAAACTCCTCTCTTATTTCGGATTGGTATTGTTGCCCCCTTAGAAGTCCCTACTCCAACAACTCCGACAGCAATATCATCAGGGATATCAATATTAAGTCCACCATCAGTTTCCTCTGCATCAGTAAAAACTAAAATATTTCCAACTACTTCATCAGTTGTATTTTTAAAATACTGGACAGATTCTTGAATTGCCAATGAAAGTCCAGTTCCCCCACGGGATAAATTTAATTCTTCTAATGTATCCAGTCTCGCGTTAATAATATTGTAATCATCAGTAAAGGGAACAAGTTTTTTTTGTCCATCAGAGAAGACGATAATAGATATTTTTTGTCCAACCGCTCTTTTTAAGTAATGCTTTACAAGTAATATCGCTTTCTCAAACCTATTCGGTCTGACATCTTCAGCTAGCATACTTGCAGAACTATCAATAAGAATTACTGTTTTCTGATCGACTGTTTTAGCATTAATATTTTTTTCGGGACCTCTTAGATCAAGCAGGGCCAGCATAAGTAAAGACAAACCTAACAAATACATCCATGAAGAAATTTTGTGTGCTACACTTCGATCATAAAACCAATAGTCTTTTACCCAGGAAAAAAAACGCTTATTATGTTTCAAATAAAAATAAGCATATATAAAAAGTCCAACACTAATGGGAATGAAATATTCTATATGAAGAAAACTCATAAAGCCTCCCTTAACAAGAACCTTTTCATTAAGTCACTTAGTAAAAACAAGAGAACGCCAAATAATAAATAGGGAAAGAAAAGCTCATCATAAACAACTTGATTACTACTATTTATCTTTGTTTTTTCGAGTTTTTGTATTTCACTTAAAATCTCATTTAAACTATTTTCACTATCGGCCATAAAACTTTTTCCACCTGTAAGTTTTGAAATTTCATCTAAAGTTTTTATATCAATTGAGCCTCCAGGGATATTCTGATACTGTTGTCGACCAAAAGCATCCCTACCTATTGGCAAGCGTGACTTAGTTGTGCCAAGGCCGATTGTATAAACTTTCATATTGTAATCTTTTGCTGTTCTTGCGGCATCAAGCGGAGGCATATTCCCAACGTTATTAACTCCATCTGTAAGGAGTATTATTACCTTATTCTTTGTTTGACTATTTTGTCCTCTGGCCACGGCCAATGCGAGGGCATCACCGATATTAGTCCCACTTCCCAAAAAGCCAATTTTAATATCGGCAATAACTTTATCTACAAGAGAGGGGTCAGTTGTTAAAGGAAGTAAAGTAAATACTTTTTCAGAAAAAATTATAATTCCAATTCTATCTGTCGGTCTTAAAGCTGCAAAATCTCTTAATTTTTGCTTTGCGACCTCCAGTCGATTTGGTTTAAGATCATCTGCTAACATTGAGCGAGACACATCCACGACCAAAAAAATATCATTCACCTCAATATTACTAGGCAAGTTTTTAAGTGGTTTTCTTGGCCCAGTTAAAGAAAAACTTATTAATAGCCAGCCAGATAAACCAATAATAAAAGTTATTATTTTAAGTCCATAATTTGGTCTTTTAAAATCTCCAACGGGTATAACTAATTTTGACTTATGCAAAACTTTCCAAAAATCGATAGTCCACAAAAGAGTGACTACTAAGCCAAGAATTCCAAACTCAACCGCTTTATATTCCACTTGATATCCCATCAGCTAATAATTTTTGCTGTTTCTTTTTTATGCTATCTAAGTCTAAATCTTTCCAATCAGCTCTAAATTGTTTTGATCTTATCTCATTTATAAAATCATTAAACACTCTTCTATCTAAATCCAAATTATTGAGAATTTCTTTTTTCTTTGAATATATTTCTTCAAAATCCTTTTTCTCTTTAGCCATTTCTAAAAGCCTGATCAAGTTTTCAACCTCTTGCTTTTTTCTCTTCCTTTTTTTCTTATTTTTTTGAATTTTTTTAAAAGTTGGGTATAAAAACCAACTCACGACAAAAAGGAAGATACTTATTATAGCAGCCCACCACCTCCAAGAGATACTTTGTAACGATTTTAAATCATAAGATATTGGAATTTTTAAATATTCTGGTAAAGTTTGACTTTTTGTAGACACAAGTTGGAAACCAATAGGTGTAAAAAGCTCAGTTTCATGATTCTTTTTATTTTCTTTAGGTGGATTAATAATAAAAACTTCAAAAACTCTTGCTTTATCCTCTTTTAAAAAATCCATTACATACATAAAGCTATTAATTTTTTTATACTGATATTGCCTCAAATCCTCTACACGTTTTTGAGATTCAATTTTAACTTTATATATTTCGCCGACCTGTAGCCGTCTCTCATCTCCCAACGGAACGACAGAGTCTAAAATCTCTAAGTTTTTGTCTTCTTGATTGTTTATGACTGGCCCAACTTGTGCAAAACAAGAAAAAGATATGACTAAAAAAACTATAGTATAAATTGTTTTATAACATCTCACGTACAAACTTCTCCAAATATCTCTCTTTAACACTAATTTTTTTATATCTTCCCTTAAAAAGTTTATCTTTTTTTAGTCTATTGACTCTTGTAACAATATCTTTGCCATTTCTTACGCCAAAAATCGAAAAGGGGAGCCGATCTGTGTTATCCAAAGGAGACTCCATTACAAAGCAATGCATATTTGGTCGATATAAGAGTTTGTTTAATGTCTCAACATCTTTGATACGGCTAAAGTCAGAAAGAATAATTACCTCTTTTCCTTTTGCCACAAGACTTTTCAAAACACTCATTTTTTTTCGCTCATCATCCTCAAACTTCGCGACATAAGAAAAGTTTATTTTTCCATCTTTATTGAGAATATTCATTTTTTGCAACTGCGATATCAACAAAACAATTCCTTCTTGTCCCGAGCTAAGGGGAAGAATTTTTGTACTATCGGTATGAATAAGAACTGAAACTTTGTCTTTAGACTTTTCTGCAAGCAAATAAACTAAACAGGCCAATTCGATTGAAGCTTGTAACTTTGATATTCCTTTATACCCCATAAGCATAGTATCTGAAACATCAATGAGAATATAGATTTCAACATTTCTTTCTTCTTCAAATGTCTTAACAAAGGTTGTATTTGTCTTAGCCGATAATTTCCAGTCAATAAAACGAACATCATCTCCAGGGTTGTAAACTTGATGCTCCTTAAACTGAATTCCTGCACCCTTGAAATGTGACTTCAGCATTCCAACTGAAAATGAATTAGAGTTTCGAAACAAGTGGCTCTGAATAGAGCCAACAACCTTCTCAATCTCTTTTAAGTCCATTTATAAACACTCGCTTGCAATATCATACACAACATCTTTTACATCAATTTTATCTATAACTGCTTCATAGGAAAGCAAGACCCTGTGCCCCAACACAGCCTTCGAAATACTTAAGACATGCTCTGGTGAAACAAAATCACTTCCGTCTAAAAAGGCTTTAAATTTTGAAATCTTATATAACCATATTGCGGCACGTGGAGAGGCACCTGCCATTATTGCTCCATCATATTTTTTCATAAAATACTTATTACCTGGTCGCGTAGCATGAACCACCTTAATAATTAAATCTTTTAACTTTTCATCTACATAAACTCCCTCAACTCCCTCTTTTAACTGACCAAGAAGATCTTTATTTAATATTGGAGAGAGATTTGATAAAGATTGCATTTTTAAGTCTAAAATTGATTTTTCGGCCTTAAAGTCAGGATAGCCAACATGAACTTTCATCATAAATCTATCCAGTTGCGCTTCTGGAAGATTGTATGTTCCCTCTTGTTCAATAGGGTTTTGAGTTGCCAAAACAACAAAAGGACTCTCAAGCTTATAACTTTTATCACCAATTGTGACTTGCTTTTCCGCCATTGCCTCTAAAAGAGCGGCCTGTACTTTTGCAGGAGACCTGTTAATTTCATCTGCTAGAACTAGTTGGGTAAAAATGGGACCAAATTTTGTCGAAAACTCTTCTTTTTTCTGATTATAGATCATTGTTCCGATTAAATCACTTGGTAGCAAATCTGGAGTAAACTGAATTCGATTAAAATTTAAATCACATAACCTACTCATTGTTGAAACACTTAAAGTTTTACCAAGCCCAGGCATTCCTTCAATAAGTAAATGTCCTTCACAAATTAAAGCCGCTATTATCGATTCCAACATTTCATCTTGTCCAAAAACAATGCTTTTTGCTGAGTTTAAAACTTCATTAACTTTTTCTCTAATTTCACTCATATTTTTCTCCAACATTAATTATGCATTTATTTTAGGCTCATATTATACATCTCTATTGGGGGACAAAACAGTTTTTTTTATTTGAGCCATTCACTTAGTTATGTTCTACAAACCATTTTTTTGCTTTACCTGTATTGATGGCATATTTTCCAAATTTATGAACTTCAGTAAAGTTTCGCTTTATTGTTTTACTTTTTTTTGTGTCTAATGTTTGAGTTACTTCTGTTCGAACTTCTACCGGCAAAAAACCGACCTTATTGATCTTCTTATAAATAATTTTACTCTCGGTTTTTGTCCGCTCATCACCCTCTGTAGTTTCTCGCTCAACTTCTTTAAGAACTAATTTTTGCTTCGCCCATTTTTCGCTTGAAAAATAGTATGTTGTCTTTGCTAGGCCATAGTTTCTATTTTCAAGAATCATTAATTTATTTTGAATAAACTTTATTTTGATTTCTCGACTTTTTAAAATCCCTGTTGGGTCATGATACACAAACCATCCATCTTGTTCTTGTACAAATTTATGCGTTACCAACCAACTCGATAGATCTATTCCCCATACAATTTGCGCTTTTAAAAGATAGAGGGCCTGTAAAGTTTTGTGAATTCCAAGCATTTCTTCGTTTGAATAAGAAAGACTAATATCTGTTAAGTCTTTATATTTATAAGCCTTAACAGAATACTCACCCTTCTTATTTTCTAGCTGTAAAATTTCCCCAATCAAACTTGAATTGATCTCAAAACTCAAGTCCTTCGTTTCCTTTAAAGGAAAATAAAACCGACTTTCAAAGTCAGGAATCCTCGCATGACTAAGGCTCGCCCCCAACATGAAGCTCATTAATATAAACATCCCAAGGCTTTTCCAAAAAGAGTCTAATGTGTTTTTCTTTATTATAAATGACTTTTCCTGCAGCACCCTTTACACCTTTTAAATTCTTAACTTGAGTATAAATTATATTCGCTTCTTGATAATTTAGCGAACTAAACGCAATTAATGCAGCGCCGGCAATATTTATCTTTTCTTGATCCAATACTCCTTGCTTTAACTTAATAATAACATGTGGACTTTTATCACCCTCAAGATGAAACCAATAATCGTTTTTTTTCGCCCACTCATTTCTTAGTTGATCATTTCCAACGGCAGTATTTCCTACACCCAATGAAAAATTTTTAAAGTCATAGAGATGATAATTTTTTGTGACAGAAAGACTCTTTTTCGTCTTATTACTCTTTTGCCCCCATACTGGATTAATCACCTTTAAATGATTTATCCCCTCACTTTCTTTATTTTCAGTATCTTCTAGGTTTAACTCAGTATCCTTTAATCTTAATTCAAGAATTTTTTTTGCCTTTTTAAGCTTTTTTATTTTTAAATAAACCTCATCTCGCCTTTTATAATGGTCCTTTGTTTTAAAATTGAGTTTTATACCAAACAAAATATTTTTTGATGGCAATAATGAAAAATCCTTTTCTTCACTTACTAGTTTCTCAAGCATTGAAATGGCCTGGATTCTCTTTAAATCTGCAAGAATTTTTCCCTTTTTTCTTTTCAAAAATTTTTTTGATTTTCCACCACGACTTTTTTTAAGTGCTAAGGTCTCTTCTTGCCTCAGCAATCCTTCGACAGGGATAATAAGTTTGTCATGGGTCTCCCTATCAAGTTTTCTTCTCCCAACCTCATCAAAAATATCATAATCTATATTTTGAACTTCTGAAACTGTTGAGTCCCAGGACTTAAACAAAAGCATGCGCTCTTTTTTCTTATCATAATAGAAATTTACAAAATAAAGATTTCTCGCATTATAAAAAAAGAAAAACTTATTTATTCTCCCCCATTTTTGATAATGCAAAGTCAAAATTCTATCTTTTAAATCTATTTCGAAGTGATCAAGGCTACAAGAAGATAGGTGCTTTCTTAAAAACTCCAAAAACTTATCTCTTTTCCTAAGAAAACTATTAGGCTTCTTGCTTCCTATCCATAAACCTTCATACCCTCCGCCTCGTCCGATATAAATATATCTTGTGATACCAGGTAAACGGACAGTTAAGCATATATAATAAGATGTACTATAAATTTTTTGGATAAAAGCACTTTCTTTAATTTCATTATTGATAAGATTGGACTGTTTTTCCATTTGATCATAAGATTGAATCATGCAAACAAATATACACAAAAATGAACAAGTTCTCCAACAAATTGAATGGAAAATTATTTATGATAAAATTTGCGATTTAACACACTTTCAAAGCACTCGTGATCAGATTTTTACTTATTTAGATTCACAAATAGATATTGAAGCAAAGCTTTTAGAAACATTATCTCTAAGCAACCACCTCTATGAAAATGAAAATAAAGATTTTGTAGATCAAATTTTAGCATTAAATCCTAAATTTAACGCAGATCAAAACCTTTCCAAACTCTCCAAGGGCTCACAGCTTGATTTAAAGGATATAAATCAATTTATTCTAGCAGCTGAGATTTTTTTTGACTCATATAAGATTAATATTAAAATTTTCAATGAAAAGTTTTATTTAGAAAATTATCATCATTTTAAAACAAAACTAATCAAAAGTATTATCAAACCTTTTAGACAATTTGTCTCTGCTGATGGAGAAATTAATCTAGGAAATCACCCGCAAATAAAACCTCTTTATTTAAAACAAATTGAGCTTGAATCCAAGATAAGAGCAAAACTCGAGCAGATTCTTAACAGTCCAAGCTTTGAAAAGAAAGTCCAGTTTAATACCATAGATATCATAAATGATCGTTATGTCATTCCCATACGAAGCGACTCATTTAGCTCTTCAATTGGTCAAATTATCTCCCGCTCTGAAAGTGGGAACACTCTTTTTGTGGAACCTAATATTATTTCACAGCTTAACTATCAAAGACTAGAGATTGTCATTGCCATTCAAGAAAAGATGGCAAAAATTGAGCGTGATTTATCAGATATACTTCGTCTTTATATTCCTGAGTTTCGGACTATTTTTCGTATGATTTATCATATTGATGAATTTAAAACCCGAGTTGAAATTTCTAACAAACTTGGATTAACATATCCAGAAATTTCAGATAAAAAAGAGATTTTACTCAAAAAAGCTTTTCACCCCTTGATCCCTAATCCCATAAAAAATGATCTCAACATATTTCACGATAAAAATGGAATTATCATTTCTGGACCCAATACTGGGGGAAAGACTGCGACTCTTAAAACTTTAGCACTTACCCAGCTTTTTCTCAGATATGGACTTTTTATTCCCTGTGCTTTTGGAAAAATCTATTTATACGACAAGACTTTTTACTTTGGAAATGATGGACAAGACCTAGAGAATGGATTGAGTTCTTTTTCTGCGGAGGTTAAAAACTATACATCGTTATTTGAAAACTTAGGTCAATCAAACCTTATTCTCATTGATGAAATTTTCAACTCGACTTCCTCAGAAGAAGCATCAGCTTTGGCCATTGCGTTCTTTAAAAAGCTTCATGAAATCTCTGACACCCATCTTGTTGTTTCATCACACCACCAAACTCTAAAAACGATTCTCCATCAAGATAATGATTATATATCTGCACATGTAGGATTTAATACAGAAAACAACAGCCCCACTTATGAACTGCACTATGGAACCCCTGGGAGCTCACAGGCGCTAAAAATTTTTCATGCGATGACATCTGAACATGCTTTATTTAAAGATGTTTATGAAAATTCATTACAGTTTTTAGACAATCAAGTTATACACTATGAAAAGCTATTAGAGTCTTTAGCTAATAAAGAACACAAACTGAGTAAAGTTCTTAAAGAAAACAAAGAAATTAATGAACAGTTAAAAAATCAAAAAAAATCAATGGAAGGAGTCATTCGCTTAAAGACTCAGGAAAGAATTCATAAAGTAGAGACAAAGCTTGAAAAAATTATGAATCAAGCACACAATCTTATCAAAGAGGTACGCCAAGGAAATATTCAAAAGCCAAAAAAGATAGATGACTTTAACTACAAGCTCAAACACGAAATCAAAAGTCTCGAACCTACTGAGAAAGAAAAAAGTACGCAAGAAAAATATCCAAATCTATCTCGACCTAGCAAAGTACTTCCTAACCATGAATACTTTTGCCTTTCACTTGAAAAAACTGTTTTTGTTAAAAAAACTGATAAAAAGAATGCATATATTGGTATTGGTAATATTTCCATGAAAGTTCCATTAGACTCACTTCGAATTGCTAATAAATCTCTCTCAACTAAAAAACAATCTATGACTGAAACCTCTAGTGCTATTACAAAAGTAAGGCAGTCTCAGCTTGAATATGATTGTCGCGGTATGAGACTAGAGGAATTTCAATCACAAGTTCAAGAAATTGTTAGTGATCTATTCTTAGGCGAAGTTCCTTACGTAAGTATCATTCATGGACATGGTACCGGTGTGCTTAAAAACTGGCTCAGAAATTATATACAAAAGCACAAAGATTTGGCAATCATTCCTAATCAATCTGGTAACGATGGGGAAACTAGAATTCGTCTAATTTAAACCAGGTGAATGATCAATCATGGTTCCTATTCTCCATGGTCTAAACATAAAAGTTTCTTCGTCAGTTGAAAGTCCAGGTATTGGAAGAGACAACGAGAACCACACCAACATGGCCCTTCCTTTAATGTTTTCAAATGGAACAAATCCCCAAGACCTTGAGTCGGCAGAAAAATCTCTATTATCACCCATGGCAAAATAATGATTAGCAGGGACAGTTACAGGGCCAAAGTTTGCTGTAAAGGCATTATCTTCATTTATTTGAGTTATATGTGTGTGTTCGCCTGTTTTAGTTTTAAAAAACTTGAAATTGAAGTTTTTATACTTTTCATCCATATCTTCCATAATTTGAGAACCATCAAAGTCTTCAGCTCGAATAGGTTCATTGTTGACATAAACAACCTTATCTACAACCTGAATAGTTTCACCAGGGAGCCCAATAACTCTTTTGATATAATTAAAGGATGGATCTTTAGGATACTTAAAGACAATAACATCACCTCTATCTGGCCGATCTGGGCCTGTTATATAAACAGGATCTGTAAACCAATCAGAAAAAGGTACTTTGAAACCATATGAAAACTTATTAACTAAAATAAAGTCACCAATCAATAAAGTTGGGATCATAGAACCTGAAGGAATTTTAAAGGGCTCAAAAAAAGTTGAGCGAAAAGCTAACACGAGAAATATAATCCAAAAAATAGATTTTCCTTCCTTAATCCACTTTTCCTTTTTACTAAGATTTTGATCTTCATCTTTATTTTTTTTCTTTCCAAACATAGTTTTATTCACCTATTCATTATTAACTTTCGTATAATAGTAGTTAATTATTTTCTTGGCCATCACTGTTGATTTTATATACCATTTTTTAACATTAATAATCATAACGCAAACAGAAATACCTTTATCATTTTCATCTTGCGGAACAGCATAACTTACAAACCAATCCCTTTTACCATAAGGAACTCCCCCAGTAATTGTTCCAGTTTTTCCACCAATATGGATGTCTTTTAAATTCTTTATTTTCCAAGGGCGAAATGCCCCTCTGGCAGTTCCTCTTTTTACAGTAAGTTCCATCATATTTTGCAACTTTTCACTACTTGTTTTATTTAAAACTTGTTCAATCTCATAAAATGGTTGCCAGACAACACGATCAAAATCTTGGTCTGTAACTTTCTCTACCAAAGTTGGTTTTTTGTATACTCCATCATTAGCAATGATTGAAGCAATGATTGCTCCATGAACAGGACTAATTAAAGTTTTTCGATTAAAACCTGAAGCTAACTCTGCTAAGCCATAGTCATCTCCTGAAGGAAAAAGCTTAGAAGTTCCAGCATTAACAAGTTGTAAAAGGTTTTGATTAAAACCAAATTTTCGTGCCGTCTGACTTAATGATGAATAACTTGTATTTTTTATAGCTGCTTTTCCAAAAACAACATTATTACTATAAGCAAAAGCCTTTTCAAAAGGTATTGTTCTTACCCATCGACTTTTTTTATCTTTTAATTGGTATTTATATAAAGTTGTTGCCTTTCCAACATAAGAAAACTTTGAACTTTCAGAAACCTCAGTGTTTTCCAATAAATCTGCAGCTGTAATAACTTTAAAAACACTCGCAGCAGGGTCTGTACTTGAAAACGTTATATTTTTGCCAAATTTTTTAGTTTGTCTCGTATAATCTACTGCCGACAATATTTTACCTGTATTATTATCTATAACAACAACAGAAGCAAAATCAGAGCGATACCTTCTTAATTGCCATTTAATATATTTCGTTAATTTTTCATTAAATGTATACTCAATCCTATATGACTTATCATTAAACTCAATATCTTCTGGCCACTTATCAGTTTGAAATAATTCATAGGTAAGTTTTTCGCTAAACTTATATGTATCAAGTGGCTTTAAACTTAAATCTTTATAAAAATTGAAATTTGCATAGGTAAGCATTGGGACAAATGCAAAGGCTAAGAAATATTTTTTCAACATTATTTATACCCCATTCCAATAACAAAAAACTCTTTACTAACACTACGGGTAGACTTTGGCTTTAGATATTCAAACTTTTTAAAAAGCTTTTTTTGTTGTTTTAAGAAGGTCTGCGCCTCATGACTATCAAAAACCTTAATCACAAAATTTCCTTCTTTTTTTAAAAATTGTGGTAAATGATAAAAAACCATTTCAACTAATTGTAAACTACGAACTTGATCTACTGACTTAATTCCTGTTGTATTTGGTGCCATATCAGAAACAACAACATCAAATTTTTTTTCGACTTCCAAATCAGCTAGCTCACTAATATCATTTACATCTTTTTTATACACTCTCACATTTGGCAGCGCCTGTACTTTTAAATTAATCTCTTTAATATCAATTCCAATAACTTCTCCTGAAGTACCAACTTTTTTAGAGGAGTACTGAATCCAAGATCCCGGATGATAGCCTAAGTCTAAAACAGAATCTCCTTTTTTAATTACAGAATATTTTTTATCAATTTCTTCTAACTTATAAATACTACGAGCAAAGTAATTATCTTTTTTCGCTTTATTAAAATAATGATCTTTAACCTTAAAACCCATGAGCTTTTACTACTTTTTCTTTCTCTATAAAATCTTTTCTATTTATAGCATACTTTTTCAGTTTTGAAATTATTGTAGGCTTACTTAAGCCTGAATACGCTACCGCCTTATTAATTCTTCCACTTGTTTTTTCCATTAAGATATTAAAATAGTGCTGCTCAAAGTCTTCAATTTCTTGGATATAACTTCTATAGCTCCCTTTATGTTTATTATAATAATTTTTATTTGTATTAGCTCCATGCAACCAATGCGGTGCATCTTGCGATGTCACTTGTTTCTTTCTGAGGCAATAAAAATATTCAATAGTACTTATAAGCTCGCGATAGTTTCCTGGCCAATCATATGAAACTAGCTGATTGATAAGATCTTGTGTAAGGTTAAGTGAATATCCATATTCAATTTGTTTCGATTGAATTGTCTCAAATATAATCTTAAATAAGGAATTTTCCTGGCGTAAAGGTCTCAATTCTACAGAAAAAAATCTTAGTCGATAATATAAATCCCTTCTAAAACTTCCTTCTTCCACCATTTTTTCCATATTTTTATTAGTGGCAAAAATAAGACGTCCTTTGAAAGTTTTTTTTTCTTTGCCACCGACAGGATAATACCATCCCTCCTCTAAGAGTGTTAACAACTTCACTTGTAAACTTAAACTCAACTCACCAATTTCATCCAAGAATAAAGTTCCCTTCCCTGCCTGCTCACAAAACCCCACTTTCTCGACATAGGCACCTGAAAAAGCCCCTTTTTTATGTCCAAATAGCTCCGACTCAAAAAGATTCTCATTTAAAGATGCAATATTAAGCTGGATAAATGGTTGGTTCTTCCTTAATGACATCAAGTGGAGTTTTTTAGCCAAGAATGTTTTTCCAGTCCCTGTTTCACCTTGAATGATAATAGGTTTATCTGTTGTGGCCATTATTTGATAATTCATCACCTCTCTCCTTTTTTTAAGGTGAAGAATAATAAATTTCTACATACTTTGAACTTTCATTTTATTTTTCGATGGATTCTTTCAACTTTGAAATATTTTTTGATCTCGTCCAGATCATGGGAGCATCATAAGCTAACTCTTCCATAATAAAACACTTCTGTAATTGAAAATAAAACTCGTGACCCGCTAAAAAACATATATGTGTTCCGGCCATAATATCCCAAATATTTTTTGCTTTTTTAGTTAAAACAAAGTCACATTGACCTTTGGCCAATAAAGCCAACTTATAAGCAATACTACCAACAGCTTTAAAACAGACAGTATTTGTATCAACATGTAGACCAGACTCAAACTCACTTCTTGAGACATAGCCCTGTAAAATTTTTTGATCAGACTTAGTTTGTGCTTTAGAAACTGACTCTGAAGAAATTTCAAATTGTGTTTGAGGGTTATAAATCCAAGAGAAATTTCTTGGGTCATCTAATCTGTTTGAGAAATACATCCCAAAAGAAATAACCCACTCTGAACTTCCCCTCAAGAGCTCTTTTGTTCCATCTACCGGATCCAAAACACATACTGGATATTTCATACATTCTTGATCTTCTTCTGAATAAAATGAGAACTCTGGAAATTCTTTTTTTACGAACTGTTTTATTTCATTTGAAATTAATAAATCAACTTCGGTAACTAAGCTTCCATCAGCTTTTTGAGACTTGTTAAGTTTTGCTATATTAGACATTTTCTTGTCAATTTTTTGGCTTAATTTTGGTTTTAAAGCTTCAATATTCTTAATAATTTTCGTTTTAAATTTTGACATCATCTTACATTAACCAATTTTTATTGAAGTATTCAACAGAATTTAAAAAGTTTTCCACAAGGAATATTTTGTACAGAATTTTACGGCCAAACGACATTACACCCAAGCACAGTGTGAAATCAAAGACTTAAACTGATCAAAAAACAACAGATGCGATCTAAAGCGCCAAAAAACTTTCCTGATCTTTTTTATCTGAAATTAGTTTTACACAGCATCCTGAAAGGCAAGAAACTCTACAAAGCCATCTTGAGCAACTGAGAGGGCAAATATATCATTTTCTCCCCCGTTATCATCGACAACACTTGTAACAATTCTTACACTTCCTGCATGGTCAACATACACAAATGGTTCTATAGAGCATGAAGCTTCTTGTCCCCCGTAAGCCTGGTAACTTTGATAATTTGATAAAAATTCACTAAAGAGTTCTTTGGATAGCCCTGACTTTAAAATAATGACCTCCCTGCCAAAATTTTGTAGCTAATATCATTGTAATAAATAAATAAACACAAAGCAATTTATTTTAAAATGAAGGACATAGGCAAGTATTTACAGTAACTTACACCAAATCGAATAAGTAATACTTATGTATACCATAAGCAAAACTGCTGTTAGTTTTTTTTAAAGTTGAATAAAATATTTTAAACTCTCTATTTCAAGAAACATTTTTCCAATAATTCTAAAACGTGTTTCCAAATGTGAATCTAATAAACAGACTAAAATATACATTGCATATATTAAGTTTCTTTTTGAGCGCAACCTACTGATTGATTGAAAAATCCATTCAATTGGAATTAATGAAAAAAAGGCTAACATCCAAATTAAAGAAAAATCTGATACAAAAGTCGGATTAAACATTATCCCAACAAAGATTATGGTGGATATACCAAAAATAAGCTCTTGCATTTTATTTCTATCAAAGCTGGCATAAGTAAATATCCAACCCGAGCGGTTGAAAAAATATAAAAGACTTAAGAAAAAACCAATCGGAGCAATTGCAAAAAATGCTTTCCTATAAACAAAATCAGCCAACATTGACACCAATGTATGAAGATGATTAAAACTTAAGGTGATCTGATCAAAACGACCAACAAGAACCGCCAAAGCAATGATCCCACCTAATAAATTATACTTTAGCCACTGCTTTCTATACCATACTGTTTTTTCTTTTAAAAAATACTTATAACAAAAGAATAGCCCCAATGGTAATAAAACAATATTTAAGGCATTTATTAGCGTAATATAAGAACATGCCAATCCTGTAAAAAGTCCTGAACGATACGTATTGCTACGCGTACTCCACATTATCGACCACAACCATATAAGTGATGTTGTTGTAGAAATAGACGAAAAATAATCACTCCCCAGCACTCTAGAAAAAGACCAAGTACTTAACACAGCAAACACGCCTAACATACTTAAACGCCTTGAAAAAAAATATCTTAAAAAACAATAAAAAGTTAAAATAAAAATACCAAGGCCAATAAAATAAAAATGGAAGCTCCAAATTAAGTTATACAATTGAGGAAGTTTATAAAATGGATAATATAAAATTGATAAGTAATTCCAAAAAATACCACTCACTTCAGCTTGAGGATCAAAGTAAATTTTTAAAGCACTTATATTTTGAAACATTGGCAGTTCAGGTAAAGATATTAAAAAAGTCAGGCAACTTAATATTAAAATCGTCTTTTCAAACGAATCTAAAAAACGAATCTCACCAAACTGGCTCATCATTGTTTCTTCTATAATTTTCCCACGAGTTGGCCAAGAATAAAAAACTCCCAAGATACTAAAAAAGCCCCAAAAAGCATATGAAATCAAAGATTCGGGTAAAAAAGAAAAAATATTAAAGAGAAACATCATCGCAATACTGCCCATAATGATTCGATAAACAATTCGCTCCATGGAAGAATTTGCACGATAATATATTTTAAATCTATGATCGATTTCTTTTCCTAATAAATACCATTGGCCGCCCATAAAAAACATATAGGCCAACAAAATACCTGACTGAAACAATAAGTTCATTCCTAATGTTTCTTGCACCCAAATAGGAATGCATAAGAATGAGAAATAGATAACTAGCCGATTTATAAAGAATTTGTACTTTATTTTAAGAAAATCTGACTTTTTTGCTAAAGAATCTTCCATAATACCCGATAAAATTAGTAAGAGTTAACAACAAACTCTTACCCAACCCTAATTCATCCTAATTTCAAGGCCCCTACCCAGGGCCTTTTTTCTTTTAGACTTCATTGTAGCTTAGATTCTACCCTATTGCATCAAATTCTTAGTATGATACCCTAATATAGAATACCCTCGTTGCGCAAGAGGTGCAAACCGAGACATCAGGAGGATGAATTGGGTATAGCGTTTGGCTCAATAAATTCAGGTCTGCCTAAAAACATAGTTGAACAAATTATGCAGGCAGAAAAAATTCCTGTCCAGAAGATGGAAGAAAGAAAGGGCAAAATCGAAAATAAAAAAGCCCTACTTAAAGATCTTATGAGCAGGGTTGAAAAGTTACGTGGATCCATTTACGCATCTAAATCAGATAGAAGTTTTAGAGAGTTTAATGTTAATGTTAGTGGCAACGGAATAACGGCCAGTGTAGATAAAAATATCGCTGAACCTGGAAATTATCAAATTGAAGTTCTTCAACTTGCTCAAAAATCATCTGCTATTTCAAATGGTATTGAAGATAAAGATAATACTTATCTTGGTGTAGGTTATCTACAATATGAACTACCAGACGGAACAACCAAAGAAATTTATATAGATGAAGAAAGCTCATCCTTATCAGGTATCGCTAAACTCATTAATGGTGATACAGAAAATGGAATGAAGGCGACCGTTGTTAATTCTGGCGATGGAAGTGATGAACCTTGGAAAATTATCATATCCCTTGATGGAACAGGAGATAGTCAAAAAGCAACTTTCCCAAATCTTTACCTAGTAGATGGAGAAGTTGACTTGTGGTTTGATGCAGAAAGAGCTGCACAAGATGCAAAAATTAAACTCGACGGTTTTGAAATTGAGTTGCCGGCCAATAAAACAACAGAACTCATTCCTGGAGTTACAATCGATTTAAAGAAAGCATCTCCTGGAGACGAAATGAGTCTAAGTATCACAGAAGATACTGCAAAAATGTCAGAAAAAATAGATGATATAGTCAAAAATATCAATGATGTTATCTTGTTCATCAAAGAACAAAACAACATGGATGAAACAACTGACACATCTAGAACCTTAGGTGGAGATATAACTCTTCAAACACTAGAAAGTCGACTTAGAAGTACTGTATTTGCTGGAGTTAAGACAGACTTTGGTTCTAAAAGAATTGGGGATCTTGGTCTAACATTTCAACGTGATGGAACCCTAAAGCTAGATAAAGATAAATTTCAAGCAGCTTTAGATGAGAACCTCAAGATGGTTTCCCAGGTAGTAAATGGTACCTATACCATTGAAGGTGGGAAAGAAAATGGGTTTATTGATAATTTAGATAAACTTGTTAACGATGCGCTAAAAAGACCATCGGGTATATTATCCTCAAGAGATGCTGGACTCGATTCAAAAATCAGACAAATTGATAGACGTATTGAAAACAAAGAACGCCAAATTAAACAAAAAGAAGAAAATCTAAAAGCAAAGTTTGCAAGATTAGAAGAAACAATATCAAGAATTAAAACCCAAGGTAGTGGTTTAGCTGGAATGGCAGGTAACTTTAATCCCGTCCAGCAATTAGGTTAAGGAGTAAAAGATGAGTTATGGTTTAGGTGCCTACAAGAAAACTTCTGTACAAACAGCAAGTAAAGAACAAATTCTTCTCATGCTTTATCAAGCAGCCATCAAAAACTGCAAAAAATCAATTGAAGCAATTGAGCAAAAAAACGTTCAAAAAAAGGGTGAATTTATTGGAAAACTTCAAGACATAGTTATTGAGCTCAATAATAGTTTAGACTTTGAAGTTGGGGGAGATGTAGCAAGAGAACTATCATCACTTTATGATTATGTTCTTTACTCAAGTACCCAAGCTAATATCAAGATTGAAAAAGAACCGCTCGAAGGCTGTCTTAAAGTTCTTATTACTTTATATGAGGGATGGGCAGAGGCAATCAAATCACTAAAAAATGAAAACTCAGGGAGGGCCTAATGCAAGAAACACAAACACAACTCATTGACTTTTTAACTAAGGCATATGAATTAACGAGACAAGCCTTAAAACATGCTCAAAACCATGAATTTACTCAACTTAGTTCTGCACTTGATAACCGAGAGCGCGCTATAAACATCGTACACTCACTAAGTGAAAGGCTATCCTTACACCAAAAAAACTCTCAAAATCCTCAATTAGCTATTGAGTTTAATAATCAGGTTAGCCGAGTGATTGATAAAATCAATCAACTAGATGACATCATAACGAGCTGCCTAGAACATGAAAAAAATAAAACTCAATTTGAAATTGCAAAAACGTTTAAAAACAAAGAAAATTTTAGAGGATACAATCTAAATAAGACTAAATAAACTTATAATATTAATTAACCCTAGGTGAGTACGATTATGGATGAACGAAACTCTCAATATGAACTTCAACCCTCAAGAAACGGACTAACAGTTCCCATTATTAATGGAGTCTATTTGCACTCTATTTATAATCCTGCCAAAGAAGCTGAAGCCTTTGCTAATTCACAAGAAAAAAACCTTAAATATAAAAATAAAGTTTTAATCTTAGGTCTCGGATTTGGCTATCATATTGAAGAGATAGCAAAAAAACTCAACTCAATGCACTCAAACTACGAAATCATTATTTTAGAACCTAATAAAAGACTGGTTGAAGACTTTATTGCTGCAAGAGATTTCGAAGACAAAAACATTAAAATTATCTGTAAAGATAAAGTTAAACAATTATTCGAAAATCTTGAGTTTATCGAATTTCTCATGAGTAAACCTTGTATTATTAAACATGATACATCTTTTATTTTAGAGAAAGAGTTCTTTTCACAATTTTTAAGTTATCAAGCACCACAAAATACAATTCAGTACAAATCACTCTTATCAGAGCGCTCGAAGGAATTGTTTGATAATTTTGGGGCTTTCACCTTCAAACAAAATGTTCAAAATATTTTATCTCATGGAAAAATTGAAAGCCAAGGGCAGTATCTCATCATGGCCCTTTCAGAACTTAACAAAAGCTATAAAAAAGGAATAAGTAATGAGTAAAATATTAATTTTAAATTTTGGAACATCACACGACTTCATTGATTCTATAAACCTAATCGCCGCTCAAAAAGCAGAGTATCCGAGATCACAAATAGAAGTCATGACATTTAAAAAATTTGAAGGACTTACACCCATTATTAATCATGTTCATAAATTTCATTTTGTAGATGAAAAAATGATTAATCAAATTCTTGAAAACCCACTCTACTCTGACGCTTTTGCGATTAATCAATTCACACAAGACCTGGAAGGATGTTTAGGTGAATCATGGGATAAGGTCATTAATTATGCCAATGATAACTTTAGCTCGTACCTTATTAGTGCTTTAGAGTCCCATGAACTTATCGGAAGTCGAATAGACTCAAATGGTATTGTCAGATCTAGCAACCAATGGAGTATTTATCAAAATTTTGTTGCTTCTCAACTGAATCGCCAAGTTTTATCAAAAGCTTTTGTCAGAAACCATATTGCTGAAATTCCTCTTCATTCATGTTATGAGACGATTAAAATTCATCCCGACTATTCAATGGTAGCAGGTCAAAACTTTAATCGCATAAGACAAATGAATGGTTCGGCAACATCAATTGTAATTGGTCTAAACTTAAATAATGGCCATGATGGTTACCAAATTGATATCGATGTCTATTCTGATATAATTGAAACACTTAGTGACGCTCAAGATTTTGCAGTTGTCCTCTTATTAAGTGGTGAAAACTACCAACGTCAAATGGCAAATGAGTTAAACAAAAGGTTTGATAATAAGCTCATATCTATAAATATTGATACCATAGCTCTTCCTTCAGTTCTCTCCAATATCGATACAATTGTTTCAAGCTCCAATGACCAGCTTGCAATTGCAAACCTCATGGAAGTAAGGACTATAGAATTAAGAGATGCTGAGGCTAAGACGAAGACTCCCCTCTCTAGCTTTAATGGCAATTACATTATCTACCAAAACGAAAAGTCACATATGGCAAGCGATATAACACTTGCTCTCAATGAAGAATTTGGAACACAACTTCCCATTGATTTTCTTAATACAACTAACCCTACCTATAAAGTTGTCAAAGATGACTATGGCGTCTTTCAAACTCAAATTCGTGGCGATATAAATATTCAAGAAGAATTACGCTATCATATAGAAAGGTCATTTTTCTTACAGTTATTTGGCTATCCTAAAAACGCGTCACTTTTTGAACATATTAAAGAAAATACGGAGCCCGAAGTTTTAGTATCATTTGTCTCTCACCTTAGAAGTGAGTTAACAAGCACTGTTAAGATTTTACTTGCAACATTGCGCTCTCTTAAGGGTGTAAAAACATCCAAGAGTAATTTGAATTCTTTCATTGGATATCTAGATAATCTCATTCTCACAGGTAAAGAAAATACACTTGTAAGCTCATGTATTAGATTGTTTGAAGGAAAAATAGAAAATATAAACACTAATGACATCGACTCAAATATTAAGGCAATTGAAGACAACCTATTTGAGCTTAAGGCAAATCTGCAAATATTAACTAATATTATGAGCGACCTTACAGATAACGAGAAACAAACACAGGAAAGAGTAATTCAAACAGAATAGATTTTGTTGTAAAAAAACAGGAGGTTTTTTTGTGAGCATTCAGGACGAAATTCACAAGACCATGATTGATATTCAAAAGAAGACAAAAAATGGAGAAGAACTTTCTTACGAGGAGCTAGTTAGTCTTTTTCTCACTTCATTAATTGAAGAGGAGGGATAATGAATAAGGAAATTAAAGTTGCCATTATTCAACTAACACGTATTGGAGATCTTATCCAAACCCTGCAAGCCGCCAGACAGTTTAAAGCTGAAAATCCTGAGGCAAAATTCACTCTTATTGCTAGAAAACAATTTGCACAAGGAATTCTTTTTTTACTCGAAACTGTTTTTGATGATATTATTCTCTTTGATACAAAAGAATTTTTTAAAACTAAACAGCTTGCAGAGGCAACAAAGGAAGTTAATTTTCTTATCGATCATATCAATCAACATAAATTTGACTTGGCGATCAATTTGTCTTATTCCAAAAGTTCTACTTATTTATGCTCACTTATTCAGGCTAAATGTAAGTTTGGCCCCCATAGAAATACAAAAAATGAAATTCTTATTGAAGATAAGTGGAGTCAATACGTTTACTCTAATGTTTTAAATGGGACAAGTGTTCCCTTTTCATTGGTAGATATTTATCGCTATATTATGGGAGTTCAAGAAACATTAGTTCTTGATCCTGACCCCGACTTCCACAAAAGAGATTCAAATATAGTTCTCCACCCATTTGCCTCACAACGAAAAAAGAAATGGGGACTTAATAGATGGAATGAATTGATATATAAACTTGCACAGGAGAACCCAGATGCCCAATTTTATATTGTTGGCGGACAAGAAGATGCTGACGAAGCTGCACGGCTTATTCACTCACCAGCTCTTGAAAAACTTCAAAAAAGAATTCACATACGTGCGGGAAAGGACAAAATCTCTGATACTTATCAACTTTTAAGTAATGCAAAGCTCTTTATTGGCCATGATTCAATGGTTTCACACCTTGCTGCAGAGACACTTACTCCTTCTCTGATTATTTCTTTAGGAACTGTTAAACCATTTGAAACATCATCATACAGTGCTCACACAATTAATATCGTCCCCAAAAATAAATGCTTTCCATGCAAAGTTGAAACAAGTTGTGAGCTCCTGCCTTGCCATGGAAGCATCAACTATCAAGTTGTTAGTACAATTGCATCAGCGATGTTCAAAGATGTTCCTATTAATACCAAATTTCTTAAAAGCCATCTGACACCAATGCATCTTAATACTGCAAAAATTTTTCAGTCTGATTATGATGCTAACGGGCTAACACTAAATGAGCTTTCTTCTGACTATAAAAATACTCAGGATGTGTTTAAGGCTTACTATAAAATTATTTGGCTATATTATCTACGTTCAACTGAAACAAATGCTGAGCTACCTGAAATAACAAAAGATACAGCTCAGGAATTATATCGCTACCTTGGTGGCGTTCATTATTTATTTGAGCTTTACAACTTTGGAGTAAAATACTCAAACAAGATTATAGACTGCACAGACAAAAAAGAAACAGACCTTGAAGAAATACAAGATTATATTAATAAGCTTGGGGAGATAGACCAGCTTTGCCATATAACGAAAAAAGCTTACCCTCTTCTTCAGGGTTTAGTGGATTACTTTTATGTTAACAAAGCTAATGCTTTAGGTAATAATCTTAAAGAAATAACACAAAATAATTTATTAAATTATTACGATGCCTCTAATTTGGCGGCTGTTATCAACGATTTTATTGAAAAGTCAGTAAATCCTCATATAGCAGTCAATACAGATGCGAACAAAGAAGTCTAGGAGTTAGGACATGGCCATCATTGAAGTGAATTCACATCAAATCCAATTTAACGAAAAAAACTACTTAAATCTTAAGTCCTTAATTCCAAAGCTTCAAAAAGAGTTCCCATTTGATGAATACAAAATACAAGACTTTCTTATAAATGGGCAACATATTGATATCAACAGTGAAGACCCAAATTTAATTCGCCCCATTGAAGCGAATGATCACATACAAATTTCTTTTAATCAAAGTACATCATTACTCTCCGATATTTTAACTGATCTTACACATCTAACTGATAAAATACTTTACAAAATAGTTGATTGCTCAGAAAACTTTAAAAACAATAATGATGAAATCGCTCTCGTTCAATTAACAACAATTGTTGATGCAGTCGATATTTTTATTCAGTCAATTAATCATGCCAGTTCAAAAATTATTAATCACAGTGAGATTAGTGATTATTTACCAATAAAAAAACTACAAATTCATCTTTTGTCACTGATGAAAGCAATTAGCTCTGCACAGTATAAAAAAGATTATATTATGCTTACTGACTTGCTAGAATATGAGCTAAAAGATAATCTAACTCAGTGGAAAATATTAGTCTTACCAACTCTGAAATTAGAACTTCAAAAAAATTCTACATATATTTTATAAATGTAGCACCTAAGTCCGTTCATTTTCAACTTAATGACTCATGGTGGGATATTACAGAAAAGATTGAACAGGCTGACTTATTTATTCAATTTGACCAAAAATTCGTTTCATTTAAATTTACTCTTAATAATCAGTATAAAGTGATAAGATCTTTACCACAAAACATGAATCAAACATTTAAATATTTGGAAAAAATTTTTTCTTATTATCATATGAGGTTTATGAAGACCCCTGTTTTTTTGAACAAACAAAAAAATGTAAAAGATTTATGGCCTCAATTACATAATCACAATCAGGAACTAAAAAAGATCTTACAAAAGTCTACTAATACGAAATCATTTACTCAAAATCTTTTTAAATCAGCTTTTTTTGACCAATTTGAAACTATTCATCTTTTTTTACACGAAAAGGGTAAGTCTCATGCACAACATTTACAAATCTCTTCCAATCAATGTCTTCAATCAAATCAAAAAATAACTGAATTTACAGAACTTTTTCAAGCAATTAAAAAATCCAAAAATAGATCATTTGGACAAGCATCTTTAAAAGCATCAAATTATAGTATAATTGGAACATGTCTTGCGCATGAGCTCAGTTTATCAAAACATAATTTAATTTTTTTAATTTCAAAGAATGATTTTCTCCCTCAAGAAAAAGAAGATATTCTCTACTTTCAAAAAATCATCCCCTATCTGCAACATTATTATGATCTGAGCCTGAGTAGAGACTATAACCTAAAAAACATTGAAATTAATAAAAAACTTTTAGAGTTAATTAGTTCCTATATTGATAATCAAGACTCATCAACACTACCTCAAAACAATTTTGACTTTCTTATTAATGACATTGAAAAGTCATTACAAAAAATTCGCAATAACCATTTCACCCTTATTGACGTTAATCATCATGAGCGAATTTCACTCCTTGGAGAGCTACTCAACACACTCAGGCACGAACTTTCCAATCCCTTATTCGGCTTACAGCTCTCTTCTGAGCTGCTCCTTTCCGAACAGCTTAAACCGGATCAAAAAGAACTCATGTTAGAAATATCTAAAGCCATTCACCGATCACAAGAAATAATGAAAAATTTTTCTGATATTTATAGCGAAGGACAAGGATTTGAAAGATTTGAGCTAATTTCGTTAATACAAGAAGTCTTTACACTTACTAAAAGTCAATCGAAATCAATACCAAAAAAAATTAGCATAAAGAGCGAGATAAATAATTTAGAAGCAACTCAGCAGCTTTTTATTTACTCTCATCAAACATGGCTGGCACAAATCTTCTTTAACCTCATTATTAATAGTACTCATGCCCTATTAGAGTCCAGCACAACTTCCAGTCAAATCAATATTGATATTATTATTAAAAAATCTTGTGTCCATATCTATTTTTCTGATAATGGGCCAGGAATTTCACAAAGTCAGCTAAGTGATATTTTTAAACCATTTTATACCACCAAAGAAACTGGAACCGGACTTGGCCTTGCTATCACGAAATCTCTGGCCAAAAAACTTGGTGGGAAAATTGACTATGTAAGTAGTGACAATGGTGCTAAGTTTCTTCTAGAATTGCCCTATGAGGATACTAATAATTGAAGACGAAATTCTTATACAACAATCCCTGAAAAAGCTCATTGAAAAGCGTGGTTTTTTAGTTGACGTAACTGAACGTGGACATGAAGCCATTTCGAAAATTGAGAAAAATGATTATTATAGAATAGTATGTGATCTTATGCTAAAAGATATATCAGGATTTGACGTCATTGAAGAATCTAAAAAAAAATATACTAATGAGCAAATCTCTAAAAAATTTATCATCATGACTGCTTATTCTTCAGAACAAGTTCTTCAAAAAGCAAGAAAATATAATTGTCGTGTCTTACACAAACCTTTTGAGAATTTAGTTGAGGCGATAAATGTTTTTACACAGGATGAATCATGAAGGTAAAACAAATAGTACATATTGGCCTTGTTTTTAAGCCATCTCACATAGAAGACTTGCCAAACTTAACAACTAACCTTGTGCGCTGGCTCAATCGTAGACATAAAAAAATCTATATTTCTGAAAAACAAACTAGTCGTTTTAAAAAAATACTTTCCCCCAAAACTCTTGAAAAAATTTCCTTTATTGATGAAAATTTTATCTACCACAAAGCAGATTTACTCATTAGTCTAGGTGGTGATGGAACTCTCCTCGGTGTTTCCCGCAGAGTGAGCTCAAAGGTCCCAGTTTTTTCCGTCAATATTGGCCGCCTTGGTTTTATTACAGAGTTTAGTAAAGCTGATTTTTACGAGAGACTAAATATCGTTCTTCTTGGAAAATTCAAAACCTTTAAAAAAAATCTCTACAGTATTACTGTGGCCAAAGAAAATGGTAAAAGCAGAAAAGAATATTTTTTTAATGATGCTGTTTTTACTAAAAATGACCTTGCCAGAATGTTTACTCTTTCAGTGGAAAGTGATGGTGAGCATATTTATCATCTCTCTGGAGACGGTCTCATTGTCAGCTCAACTTATGGCTCGACAGCCTATTCACTAGCCGCAGGAGGCCCCATTGTTCACCCTGACGTAAAAGCACTGATTCTTACTCCTATTTGTGCTCACAGTCTCACCCATCGCCCGCTTGTTATTCCAGACACGCAAAATCTTGAAATAAAGCTTCTGGAAGATATTTCTACAGTAAACATAACTTTAGATGGACAAATTTGTGTACATATTGAACACACGGATATAATTATGCTAAAGAAAGAGCAAAGAAGAAGTATTTCATTAATAAAAAATAGTGATAAAACATACTTTCATACTTTGAAAGAAAAGTTTGTTCATGGCAGAAGAGAAATTTATTAGGAGATCGCATGCAGCCTGATGGCTTTGGCTTAAACATTCAACAATTACTATTAAAAAATTTTGCAACCTTTGATGATCAAACCATTAAGTTCAATGATAACTTCAATGCTATTGTTGGAGAGACAGGATCAGGAAAAAGTCTTATCCTTGATGCTTTACAACTGATTCTTGGTCATAGAGCTGACAAAAAACTGATTAGAAAAGATTGTGACTTTGCCATTGTTGAAGCCTCTTTCATTTGTGAAGATACACACATTAAAAATTATTTTCACGACATAGGTCATCCTCCTGAGAGTTCAGAAATTGTTATTAAAAGAATTCTTTATAAGTCGGGAAAAACTAAATCATTCTTAAATCATATTAGTTGCTCCTTAGGGACTTTAACTGAGTTTTCACGAAAGTATATTGATCTTGTTGGACAGTTTGAAAATCAAAAATTATTATCGGAGGATTATCAAATCCAATTACTCGATCATTTTTGCGCCAACCAGTCACTTTTAATTGAGTATCAAAAAACATTCAAGCAATACTTAGATGAAAAAGCATCCTTAGAACAACTTATTAATAACGAAGCCGAAATGGCCCAAAAACTTGATTATATAAATTTTCAAATTCAAGAACTTGAACGCCATAAAATTTCACATGAACATGAAGAAAAATTACTCGAAAAAAAGAGATTACTTCTCAATATTGAAGAAAATAAAACTGCAATTTCCCAACTCAACGCACTATTTGATGGTGACAGTAATGATAAAGGTTTACTCCCAACCTTAAACAATATTGAAAACCACCTTAGTCCTCGTTTACTAGATGAAGAAGCTCTAAACCAGTTTTTTCATGCAAAAGAAATCTTAACTGACTTAAATTACAAGATTAATTCTTCATTAGAAATTGAATTCGATGAAGATGAATTTGAATCTATCATTGATGAGCTGGATCATATTCAAAAACTCAAAAGAAAGTTTAATACCGATACACAAGGCTTAATAGATATTTATCAAAAATTTTTGTCTGAAAAAGATCAGATTGAAAACATTAATCACAATATAACCTCTAAAAGAAATATTGTGACTCAACTAAAAAATGAAGCTCAAAACTTAGCCTCTAAATTGCATCAAAAGCGTCAAAAGTATGCCGTAGAACTCTCTAATTTATTAACAAAAGAGATTAGAAAATTGCGAATGAAAGGTGCGACAGCAAAGATTAACTTAAAAGAGTTAAATGAACTCAATAAAAACGGTCATACTCATATTTCTTTTGTAGCTGAAACAAATCCTGGAGAAGGGTTTTTTAAGGTAAAAGATATCGCTTCAGGTGGGGAGCTCTCAAGAATTCTCTTGGCCGTAAGAACAATACTCTCTTCAAAAGACTCAATAAGTATTTTTCTTTTTGATGAAATTGATACTGGAATTGGAGGGGAAACTGCTCTAACGGTTGGTAAGTCACTTTTAAAGGTATCTCACTCTTCACAAGTTATTGCGATAACACATTTACCACAAATAGCTAACTTTGCACAAAAACTTATCACTGTTTCTAAAGATGTTATAAATTCAGAAAAAGGTGATCGAACCGTTTCCTTAGTTAAAGAAATTAGTGGCTCAGATGTTGAAACCTTTGTCAAAAAAATGGCTCCACTTAATTAAGTGAATTTAGGCTAAACTCCTCACCATCAAAAGCGATATATAAAAGATCTCTTTTTGGAAAACCATTATTAACATAAAGCTTTCCATTTGAATATTTCTTGTGAGCCGGTATATGTGTATGTCCTGCCACAACAATATCCACCATTTTTTCTTCTAATAAGTCATTTGCTCCACGTATATACTTTTGTTTCATTTCGTCATAATTAAAAACTTTTTGTCCACGTTTTTTTGAATTTGAAGATGCCCAATCACCGAGTTTTTTAATTATAAAATATGGCAGAATATAACTTGAAAGAATATACATAAATTTTGAGGAATAAATTTTATACCAACGCTTAAAGTATTTATTGTCATAATCAACTTCATACCCATGACAAATTAATATTTTTTTGTGACCACTTTTTATTTCAATAGAATTTTTATAATAGAAAAAGTTTTGCCAGTTTTTTGATTTTTTTCTTATATATCGCTTTATCGTTTTTTCAAAATGAAAGTCATGATTTCCCTCAATAAATGTAACTGTTTTGCCTTCAGCTAAAAAATTAATAATCTCATTGAAAAAAAAAGCGTAGTCTCTAATATAATTTTTATGTTCACCTATAAGCAGATCAAAAATATCACCTAAAAAATAAACATTTTTTGCTTTTTTTACATTTGGATTTCGACAAAAGCTTAGAAATACTTCTGTTCCTTTACCACGAGAACTTTTGATATGAATATCTGAGATAAAAACACTGTGCATAAAATTATAGTAACAAGAGAAATTCTATCTGTAAGCTAAATTACAACATCAATATCCATATATCTAAAAATGAAATCTTCTAAGAATTTTTTATTTGTTGCATCTAAATTTAAAAAACGTAGACAGACTTTTTTCCCTTTATAATTTAGCTGGTTTTGTTTATTCGGCTCTACATCCAAGATATTCATTATTACAGCATTGACCTTTATCTCCCTTCCTTCAATACGAATATTAATATCTTTAATGAGATCATTCACTCTAAAAAAAGCCTTCTCACTCCTTGAAATTATAAATGCACTTCCTCCAGCACTAATATCAAATAAATTTTTATTGAATTTTTGCTGATACTGCTGTTGGCTATGATCAAATTTTTGAAAGTCTATTTGAACTTTTAATCCCTCTCCCAAAAATAATCGAAAATCTCTTCTTCGATCAACCTGAGCGAACAGCTTTGGCAATTTGACTCTTACATCTCCATTTGGTTCTATTTGCTTTACTTCTGTTTGAAATAGAACCATATCCTCAGGTAAGTAGAAATTTATCTTTTGTGAGCCTGTAGCTAGGTTCCCTAATAACTCTTTGTTTTTGGGACCATTTGCTCGAACAATGACTTCACCTCTAAATTTTCTTATAATATGAAAAATAACCTCAACTGTAACCTTCTGCCCTGCGATTATTTTCCAGCCCAAAACATTCTTATCATTAATTTTTGTATTATTAATGATGCTAAAGATGGCCCATTCATTAAAATTTTTTCTCAATAAATTTTTGGTTACTTGGTTCATCTTCGGCCCTGTTTTATATTGCCTCTCTAAATTCGTCTTGACTCTAGAGAGGCGGGGCTTAAGATTGATTGAAAAAACTCAATCCCTTTTAAAAACGGGGGAATCTTCCCCCGCCTCTCTACTTACCTGATAAATTATCCAATTAGTCTTAAAGCACTGTTTGGAATATTGTTTGCTTGTGCTAATGAAGATATACCTGCACTCTTCATCACATTATTTGCAGCTAATTTAGCAGACTCTGCGGCAACATCGACATCTTCGATTCGGCTTCTTGCTGCCTCAGTATTAACTGCTGCAGTATCTAGGTTTGATATCGTAGACTGAAGTCTAGATTGAATCGAACCAAAATTCGCCCTAAATCCCGCAACTTGATTAATTGCTTCATCGATAACTTCTAAGTTACTTGAAGCATTCTCTTTATCCAAGATATTTGTTCCTTCAATAGCTAAAGCATCAGCTGTTGCGTTAGTTGCTGTTGCATCAAAGGAAATTTTATTATCTTCCCCAGAATATGCACCAATATGAAAGTCCATTACTCCGTTTTCATTTTCTCCTGTTAAAAGTGGTGCTCCACTAAAGGTTGTTACTTTTGAAATTCGATCTACCTCTTGAACTAACTGTTCATACTCGAGATTCAAATAACCCCTTTCACGTTCACCAACTGTGTCTGAAGCAGCTTGAATTGATAACTCTCTCATTCTAGTTAGAATGTTCGAAGATTCATCAAGACCACCCTCGGCAACCTGAATCATTGAAATACCAGCATTAGCATTTCTTTGTGCCATCTGATAACCTCTGACCTCTGCTTCCATTTTCTTCGCAATACCTAAGCCTGCGGCATCGTCAGCTGACTTAGTAATCCTTTTTCCTGAAGACAGTTTTGCATAACTTTCTTCTGCTTTTTGCGAAGCTTGTTTAAGATCTTTTTGCACCATTTGCGATGCGACGTTTGATTTAATTCTTAAGCCCATTTTTTTCTCCTTTGTAAGATTAGTCGTTAAGCTTACTGTCTAATAGTTTAGTAAAACCATCAGACAAATAACCTATCGTCGCACTCAACAATTACTTTAGAAAAACTGGCACAGTTCTTGAGAAAAATAGTCTCTTTTCTTTAATTTTAATTACTTAGATGTAGAATTTATTTTATTTATAGTCTTGGTAGTAGAAAATCCATCAATAAAATTTAATGATTTCACCTCTCCACCATAGGAAAGAACAATATCAGAGCCTACAATTTGGTCAATTTTCCAATCTCCGCCCTTTACTAAGATATCTGGCTTAATTTTAGAAATTAAATTATAGGGTGTATCTTCTGTAAAAATAAAAACATAATCGATAGATTTTAAGTTTTCCAAAACAAACTTTCTATCCTGCTCATTATTTACCGGTCGTGTTGGCCCTTTTAGCCTTTTTACACTTTCATCACTATTTAAGCCTAAAACTAAAATATCTCCTAAAGACTTTGCCTCATTAAGATAAGAAATATGGCCACGATGTAAAATATCAAAGCAGCCATTTGTAAATACCACTTTTTTATTCTTACGTTCACTCAAAAATTGTTGATAATCATTCATATTATTTTTTTATAACATCAGTCTCTGTGAGTCTATCATGCATTTTCAACATGACAGGAAGCCCCAGAAGAAATATTGAAAATAAACAAATACTCACACGAAGTAATGATTGAAGTAGGCTGACTTCATCATGACCTCTGTGTGAAACGATTCTTATTCCAACTAAATGCTTACCCAAAGTTGAATAATGTGTTTTATCCAAGAATGAGAAATAAAAAACATAAAACATCACACTTAATAATAAGAAACTTACTAAGACTTCACTTGATGCTGCAAACAAGCTTACTTGTGATAAGGGAATATTTGCAAAATAAATAATAGAGGAAAAAGTGAAAAGCATTGTGGTCACAATGAGTGTTATATCAATAACCCACGCGAGAAACCTTTCAGAGTTCTGTGCCATATAATAGTTTGGACTTTTCTCCTCCTCACTAAACAACTTTACCTGAGTGGATACTTCTGCTTCTTTTTCTTCTTTTGAATCACCATAAAAAGGAGCTAGCTCTCCCATATTAACAGAACTTTGATTTTCTGATTTCTGTGCTGTCATATGACTAATTCTTTGTTCTAGCTCAGATTGTAGGTCCATTGATTGTTTTTTAAGATTTACTTTAACATCTTTTTTATTTTGAATTGAATGATGAAAGCCGAGTCCATCTGTAATAGGTTTAAAGTCGAAATCATCAATCAATCTTTCAATATCGTTTTCAGTATTATCCATTTTTTTCTCCTACCCTTAACAGAATCTCATAAAACTTTTAAAGCAGCAATAGCAATCAATTTCAACTTAAAGCCCCCAAATAATATCCATGTCCACAAGCAATCGCGGTTGGAGTTCTCATAATATTTGTAGGTAGATGTACGGCAGTAGCATTTTTTTTATTGGTAAAAATCAATTCTTCCTTTTCACTAAAGCCCCCCTCAGGTCCAATAACAAGTAAAACTTTTTTCTTTTGAGATAAGCTGATTTCATTTTTTTGAACATTCTTTCTAGAACTAAAATAGATTATTTGCTCATAACTCTTATAATCAACCTCATCTAAAACCACTTCTTTCACCTGAGGAAGGTATGCATTATTAGACTGCTCAAGAGCAGAAACTAAAACTCTTTGCATTCTTTTAAAGTTGAGAGGGTAGCTTTGTGAATATTGTGTCTGTGCGACTAAAATTGTATTAATACCTAGTTCGCAAGCTACTTTCAGTGAAAGATCCATTGCTTCTTTCTTTACCTTACCCACTAAAAGTGTAAATGAATACTCAGAGGCAATAAACTCTTTTCCCAACAAAATAAGGCTAAGAGACTTTTTTTTAATCATATCAATTTGTAAGAAATATTTTCCACCCTCTCCGTCAAGGCCTAAAACTTTTTCACCATTTTTAATTCTAAGAACATTGATAAGATGATGAGCCTCATCACCCTCTAAAAAAATTTCTTCTCCTTGAATGTGATACTTATTTAAATAGATAGCCCTCAAAGCTGCTCCATTAAAACAGCAACCCAATCACCCTTTATGAGTGTTTTGACATGTATAAGCTTTGGATTCAATGCTTGATACTTTTGAATAACCTCTTGCTCTTGTCCCTCTAAAAGCCCTGACAAAATAAGAAATGAATGTTGGTCTAAGCAATTTGCCAAATACTCTGCTTCTGCAAGTAATACATTTTGTAAAATATTAGCAAAAACCAGATTGTATTTCCGGTCAATTCTTTTTCTCATAGAGGGTAATAGCAAATTAAAACTTTCTAAGGGCATTTCATTGAGATGAATATTTTGTTCCGTATTCTTAAGTGCATCTTTATCAATATCGTAGAGGTCTATAGTATCGTACAAATGAAAAAGCCTCGCTGCGATCCCAAGAATTCCTGAACCACATCCAAAATCGAGACAAGAACTTAGATTTACCCCCCTGCTGACTAAATCAATAAGATGTTTCAAGCAAAGGTATGTTGTTTCATGGCTTCCGGTACCAAATCCCATCCCAGGATAAATATAAATTTGTTTTTTTGCACTCGAATGATAAGTCTCTTTCTCCCATTCAGGAATGACATCTAACCATTCATCAACAGATATGGGCTTGTAATTTTTTTTCCATTGTTCATTCCAATCTTCATATTCATGTGAATCAAAAATGCCTTTATAATGATACGTATTTTCAAGCCAAGAACGAAAATTATAAGCACTTTTAGTATCTGAAAAAAAATATTGTTTTTGTACTCCATCTTGTGTCACAACATCTTCAACTTCCTGAATAACCTCTGTTGGAACATCTCCTCCAGAATATGATCTCTCCCCCAAAATCTTATCAACTTGGGGCTCGGTTAAAGAAAATTCGACGACCCCAGTAGATGCAAAATTTTCTTTAGCAAAAAAATCAATTTCATCACAATCATGAGAATTTATAAGAGTACAGATAGTGTAATAATTCATCAGTTTAGATATAACTAAATTTATCTTCGCTGAACACATCCAGCTTTGAAACCTATAATTTTTTCCTTTTTTCTTTTAAACTTTAATCCAGATGTGCTATTTAATAACTAAATTACAGGAGTTTACGTGTATATTATTGGCATCGCAGGAGGTTCAGGTTCTGGCAAAACGACCTTTGCAAAAAAAGTACAAAACCATATTGGTCCAACAAAATCAACAATTGTTTCAATGGACTCATACTATCTTGATCATCTCCCAGAAGATTTAAATACAAAGACAGGAAAATTTAACTTTGATCATCCTAAGGCCTTTGACTGGCATTTACTCAATAGACACATTGCAGACCTTAAACAAGGCAGAGATATTGAAATGCCACTTTACGATTTTAAAACAAATGCACGATTAAAAGACACTCAAAATATTAGCCCTTCTACAATTATCCTTTTTGAGGGAATTTTTACACTTTTTGATAAATCGATAAGAAATTTATTAGATATAAAATGTTTTCTTCATGTTGAATCTGATATCAGATTCACAAGAAGACTCCATCGTGATGTTAAAGAAAGAGGACGCTCTTTGGAGTCAGTCATTGAACAATATTACCAAACAGTTAGACCTATGTATCAAAAATACCTTGATCCTCAAAAACAATATGCTGACTTTACCGTTGGTGAAGAGACCGATGTTGCTGCAACCATATTAGCTGCGCGAATAAAAGAGCTTCTCAATGAGTAATCTTAAGATCTATCCTTTTGGTGGAGTTGGAGAAATTGGCTCAAATATGACCATTTTTGAAACCTCTAAACATATTGTTATAATTGATTACGGAATTCTTTTTCCCTATGAAGACTTCTTTGACATTAACTATCTTATTGCCGACTCAAGCCAATTGGACACAAACAAAGAATTGACCTTGTTTATAACTCATGGCCATGAAGATCATATTGGTGCTATTTCTCATCTGTTAACTGAATATCCTCAAATTAAAGTTATTAGCCCTTCTTTTGCATCAATTCTCATAAAAGCAAAGCTTGAAAGAAGGAAGATCAATAGAAAGCTTACCCTCTACGATGAAAACTCTCAGTTCGAGTTTGATGAGTTTACCTTACATCCAGTACATGTAACTCATTCAATTCCAGAAACATTTGGTTTTGTCTTTCACTCAAAAGAGATAAGCACCTTATTTATCTCAGACTTTAAATTCGACCTAAATCCATCATTTGAAGATATTTTTAACTATAAAAAAATTCAAAAACTATTTGCTAGTTCTAAGAAGTCTTTAGCAATGCTTGATAGTACAAATATTCTCAACCCTGGTAAAACATTATCTGAGTCAGATCTTATTGAACACCTCGATCAACTGATCGCCAACAAAAAGAGAACCTTTGTCACAATGTTTTCATCAAACATCTACAGACTTAAAAATTTGTTGGAGCTGGCCAAAAAGAATAAAAAGACAATAACGACAATAGGCAGAAGTCTAAATTTTTATCTTGAGTGTGCTCAGGAAGCTAAACTTTTATCATTGGAAGACTATCCCTATATCGAATTCGATGCGATTCAAAACTACAGCTCCACAGATATCATCTATGTTGTAACTGGTTCTCAAGGAGAGCACCTAGGAGCAGCAAGAAGAATTATTAAAGGTGATCAGAAAAATATTAATCTCAATGAAGATGATCAATTCATTTTCAGCTCAAAGCCAATCCCTGGTAATGAAAAAAAAGTTTATCAACTGTATAACCTTCTAGCACAAAAAAATGTATCTATTATTGACTATAAAACTCACACAATTCACGCTTCAGGACATCCTTGCCAAGAAGATTTAAAACAATTACTTGAGCATATATCTCCCGATTTTTATATTCCTATTCATGGTGAAACATATTTTCTTAGAAAACATATTGATTTTATCCACCATCATTTCTCTCAAATTGAAACTATTTATCTGAATAATTTCCAAGGAGTTGAATTTAAAAACAATACTTTTCGTCCCATTAATTTTTCCCCAATTGATCCTCACATTATTCATGGCAATGATCTCATAATTGAACGTGAAAAGATCAGTGAGAGACGAAAAATAGCTAATAATGGTATTATTTTCATTACCTTAAACCATAAAAGTCAGCATATAGAGATTACAACAAAAGGACTCCCTACTGAGTTTGACTCATCACTTCTTAAGCTAAAAGACTTAGCTGATTATTGCGCTTTTGTAGAAAATAAAAAAAGGGATCATGATTTTACAATCGAACAGGTCCGTATAAAAACGAGAACCTTTGCAAAGTCCATATTGGGTTATAAGCCCATAACACTTGTTCACATGGTATGAAGCAGGCTTTTTTAAGATTTATTTCAATTTTCAAAAGATCAAAAAAAAGCGTATGTTCCATATGCTGCCAAATATATCCAGATAAACAACTAACCTTAGTTGATGAGTATGCTTTCTGTCCTCAGGACCTCAAATTATATAATAAACTAAACTGGACAGCTTTTTTATGCGTTAAAAGTAGTCCTGAAGAACCAGAAAACTCAGTCTCTATTTACAAGCAACAAAAAAAATTAATCACAAAAAATATCCCAAGTTTCATCAAAGTTGATTATCAACAAAATAAAAACAAAATTATCTCAACCTTCACCCTCTTTATACCCACAAACATGATCCAAAAAGCTTTTCCGGCTAAATTTGCAAATAAATAGAATGCGTTGATCTTTTCCTGATTCTCGCTAAAATAGATAATAAAAAAGGAATTTTTTGTGGCAAAAATTGAGACAGCAATTATTTTATGCTCAGGATCTCATAATGATTCTAAGACGCCGATGGCCCTAGCAGAATCTCATGGAGAAATCTTACTAGAAAAGAATATTAATAAGCTTCTCAATGCCGGCTTTAAAAATATTCTTATAGCAACAACAGATAAGAATGAACTCTTTGACCAGTTTTTAACAAAAAAGAAATACAACTCTTCACTCATCTATACGGTTACAGAACGAGAGCCTCTAGGCTCTGGCGGTGCTGTAAAAAATATTCTCTTAAGTCATAGTATCGATAATGCTTTAGTTTTAAATGGAGATACATATCCTCATTTTGATCTTAAAGATTTTATGCAGTTTCATCACCTTAACGGCTTTACTCACTCCATTGCTTTAAAAGATAAAAAATACAGTATCACTGATGAAACCATTCAATTTAAAGATGTTAAAGAATTAGCATATTTAGGGGCTTGTATTGTTTCTCAGGAAAGTTTTAATCATACTCATTTAAATAAGTTTTCCCTTTTTGATGATCTTTTCATTCTCCTTCAAAAAGACAATTTAGGTGCTTACATAGCAAAAAAAAATCAGTGTAAATAAAAAAGCCTCACTTTAGTGAGGCTCATCCTTAAAATATTTTCAAATTATTTGAAAAAACTAGGCGTCTGGATTTGAATGATTATCTTTACGCATAAAAGATGGAGTATCAAACTCATCATCATCAAAATTCATAAAGCCTAACTTTTCGGCGATAGATTTTGCCTTTGATGATTCAGTGTTTGATCTTGAACTTGTCGCATTTGTATTTGAACTTTGTGCTTCCGCTGAACTTTCTTGAGGTTGAGTTAAATTAAATCTAGCCGCTTCTGTTCTTATACTGTCAGAAAGGTTAGATTTAGTCTCTACTCTTGACTCCTCAATTTCATCTTTTTTTATTTGCTCTTCACTGACTTCATCTGATCGACTTTCACCTAAAAATGAATCAAGTGAACTTGTTGTTCTTGAAATGCTTTGAGCTGTATCTTCTTGCCTTACTTCATTATGTTGAGGTGCTAGCCCCTCTTTTATTTCTGAAGATGGCTCAATTGTATCTAACCGAACATCATACGCTTGGGCACTTTCCTCTCTCGTAGGCGTTTCCATCATTTCTCTCATTGGAGCTGATGGTCTTGTTTCTGAAGCAGTCTGAGTTGTATAAATACTTGATGGCTGCGAAGCACGTGCATCTTGTCCTCCCAGTCCAGTGGCAATAACTGTAACTTTTACTTCATCTCCCATTTCATCGTCGACTACAGTTCCAAAGATAATTTCAGCATCTTCATCTGCTGCCTCCATAATCAAAGTCATGGCTTCGTTTGTTTCATGCATTGAAAGTGACGAATTCCCTGTAATATTAACAATAATTCCAGTTGCACCATCTATGGTAATATCCTCTAAAAGAGGTGAGCTAATTGCATCTGTTGCCGCTTTAACTGCTCTATCAGGACCATTTGAAATACCTGTTCCCATTAAAGAGAGACCTTTATTTGCCATAACGGTTGAAACATCGGCAAAGTCAGCATTAATGAAACCTGTGTTGTTAATTAAGTCTGAAATCCCTTGTACCGCGTGAAGAAGAACCTCATCTGCTTTTTTAAACGTATCAACTAAAGATAAACTCTCCCCAGCAATTTGCAGAAGCCTTTGATTTGGAATAGTAATGAGAGAGTCAACGCTTTCTTCAAGTGTTTTAATACCTGAACTTGCTTGCTTCATTCTTTTTCTACCTTCGAACATAAAAGGCTTAGTCACAACACCAACAGTTAAAGCACCTAACTCTTTTGCCAGTTTTGCTATAACGGGTGCAGCTCCAGTACCTGTTCCACCACCCATTCCAGCAGTAACAAAGACCATATCCGCACCATCTATATACTCAGAGATTTTTTCATAATCATCTAAGGCTGCTTTTCTTCCAACTTCTGGATTAGCTCCAGCCCCTAAACCTTTTGTTAAATCATTACCAAGTTGAATCTTTGTCGGAGCTAAGTTGGCTGCCAAAGCTTGCGAGTCAGTATTTGCTACAATAAACTCAACTCCGGAAAGTCCCGACCTAATCATTGTGTTAACAGCATTACAACCGCCTCCACCAACTCCAATTACCTTGATTTTTGCGCCTAAATTTGTTTCTGTATTCTCGGCTACTTCAAACATAATATTCCTCCGAATTAAAATATTTCTTTAAAGACATTTCTAAGAGAGCTACTGAAGCGGGTAAAGAGATCCCCCTCAAGATTTTCTCCCATATTTTTACTTGTTTTTTTCTTTGGCGCAAGAGTGCCATTATTTTCCTTATTACTTTCTAAAAGAAGTCCTAAAACCGTAGCAAATTTAGGGTTTTGCATGACTGTTGTCATTCCCCCAAATGGCCTAGGGTAACCAACTTTTGTTGGTTTTTCTAAAATATACTCTCCAAGCTCTGCCAAATCTTTAACAAGGGCACCTCCACCAGTAATAATATATCCACCAGTTATAAAGTCCCCTAAGTTTCTTTCATCAATTTGTTTTTTAATAATACTAAACAATTCTTCTGCTCTAGCACCTAAGACTTCTGCCACTTGACCTAATCTTACCTCTCTGGCCTTTGTACCAGATAGCCCATGAACCGTTATATGTGATTGTTGATTTAATCTTTCAGATAAAACACTACCGTGATTAATTTTGACTCTTTCCGCTTCGTTGTGAGGTATTTTTAAGGCAACAGCTAAGTCATTAGTGAAATGATTTCCACCGACAGGAATAATTTGAGAATGAATTAAGCTTCCTTCTTTCCAAACAGCAATATCAGTTGTCCCGCCTCCAACATCAATTAAAACCACACCTAAATCTTTTTCTTCATCAGTCAGTACGGAACGGGAAGAAGCAATAGGTTGCAAAATAATATCATTAGCTTCAATCCCAGCAGCCTCTACGCACTTAAGAATATTTTGAATCAATGGCGTTTTTCCAGTTACGATATGAACATGCGCCTCTAAGCGAGATCCACACATACCAACAGGATTTTTTACTCCTGTCGTACTATCTACACGAAACTCTTGCGGGATAACATGCAATACTTCTCTAT
>LULL01000034.1_pt1 | contig 95931 bp, 82 predicted proteins | sample 728161 | NCBI WGS metagenome assembly LULL01 (sample SAMN03860290, study PRJNA289734) | marine metagenome | biome: seawater column; feature: ocean; material: water; isolation source: Red Sea water column Station 149 - depth 500m | place: Saudi Arabia: Red Sea | collected 2011-10-15 | depth 500 m
CTTTTAAACCGAGTTGTTCTAATACTGGACGCATCGAGTTTGCATATTCTGCAACGCTTGGCGGCGTTTCATCTTTATAACGAACACCCAAGCCACCACCGATATCAATGTGTTTGAGATTGATACCTAATTTTTTTAACTGCTCAATCATCACGACAACACGATCAAGCGCATCCACAAACGGCTTTGTTTCTGTTAATTGTGAACCGATATGACAATCAATTCCGACGATATCTAAATTCGGCAAAGATGCAGCATATTGATAAGTTTGATCGACCGTATCACTCGGAATACCAAACTTATTTTCTTTTAAACCAGTCGAAATATAGGGATGTGTTTTTGCATCAACATCTGGATTCACACGCAAAGAAATTGGCGCTTTTTTACCAAGTTTTGCCGCAACTTTTTGAATACGATCAAGCTCGGCATGCGACTCCACATTGAAACAAGCAATCCCAACATTTAATGCATTTTCAATATCTGATTCTGATTTGCCTAAACCAGAAAAGACAATTTTTGCAGGATCGCCTCCAGCCGCAAGTACACGAGCTAGCTCACCACCTGTAACGATGTCAAAACCAGCACCTAATTTTGCTAAAACATTCAGAACAGCTAAGTTTGAGTTTGACTTCACCGCAAAACAGATTTGATGATCAATGAAATCAAAAGCACGATGCATATCTAAATAATGCTTCTCCAAAGTTGCTTTTGAATAAACATATAAAGGTGTGCCAAATTGCTGTGCGAGCTGATCTAATGAACATTGCTCAGCATGCAATACTCCATTAATGCGAGTGAAACCCATGAAGATGTCCTTATTTACAAACTTAAGGTGAGATTGTCTGTGATTGAGTCGTCGAAGCTGTGTTCTGATCTTCTGTAATTACATCAGATGAAGCTTTACTTTGAGATGCTTCATTTTTATAAAGCAGATATTTGGCACGTTTGTCATGATTTGGATCAGATGGTAATTGCAATGCACCTGATTGACCACATGCTGTTAACACGATACTGCTCAGTAATAAACTGATCGAACAAATGACTTTAAGCATCTGAGCACCTAACTTTTACAATTCGCAGCAGTATAGCGTGATCATAAGATTGGCTAAAGACCAAACATAAAAAAACGCCAACTTATGCTGGCGTTTTTTTCTTATCGAATGTTTCTGCCTATTTCTTTTTCGCAAAAAAATAACCAATGATCAATACTACAAACCAAATGGGACTGACTTTTAACGCCTCTAAAGTAGTCTCATCCAAAGCAAGGAAATAAATCGTTGCAAGGAAAAATACGATCACAACCCAACAGGTTGCAATTCCACCTGGAAGCTTAAATGTCGATTGTGCATGAAGCTCAGGACGATTCTTACGGTAGTTAATATAACTCCACATAATAATCATCCAAACACATATAAACAGAATCGTTGATAAAGTCGTCGCTAAGGTAAATGCTGTGACTTCATCATTTGTTCCCGTTTTCAACTTATAGACAAATTGTACGAATGCACCGATGAAGATACAGATTGATGAGAAAATCAATGCTTTGGCTGGTACAGCAGACTTAGACAACTTACCGAATAATTTTGGTGCTTGACGATCTACAGACAAACCAAACAACATGCGACTTGTAGAAAATACGCCACTATTCATCGATGACATTACCGAAGACAATACCACCAAATTCATAATAATCGCCGCAGAAGCAATACCCGCTTGAGAGAAGATGTTTACAAAGGGACTAACTTTCGGATTGATTTGGTCCCAAGGCGTTACACACATGACAACAAACAATGCCAATACATAGAAAATAATGATACGAATTGGAATCGAGTTAATTGCTTTAGGAAGATTTCGTTTTGGATCTTGTGTTTCGGCTGCCGTTGTACCTACCAACTCCACCCCAACAAAAGCAAAAATTGCGATCTGGAAACCAGCTAAGAAACCATCTAACCCTTTAGGGAATAGACCACCATGTGTCCATAAATTACTGACACTTGCCGTTGTTCCTAAATTATTAGTAAAACCTGTAAAGATCATCCATAAGCCCACAGCAATTAATACAATAATTGCTGTGATTTTGACCATCGCAAACCAGAACTCCATCTCACCGAATAATTTGACAGTGACAAGGTTCAAACCAAGTACAAATAGAATGGCAACCGTACTAATCAATAATCCTTCTGCTGCACCAAAAGATTCACCACCATTGAAAAACTCAAGGTAATAAATAATTGCGGATAAATCTGCAATACCAATTGTGACCCAACAGAGCCAGTAGGTCCACCCCACAAAATAACCAGCCCAAGGCCCGATTAAATCCGTTGATAAGTCAATGAAGGATTTATAATTTAAGTTGGATAATAATAATTCTCCTAATGCACGCATTACGAAGAACACCATCAAACCAATCATCATGTAAATAAACAGAATAGATGGACCAGCTAAACTAATTGTTTTACCTGACCCCATAAACAATCCAGTTCCGATTGCTCCGCCAATCGCAATCAACTGTAGATGTCGATTGGATAGGCTACGGTGAAGTCCGCCTTGTTCAGCAGACTCACTCAGATTTTGATTCGACATTTTTACAAAAACGCTCCAGTATTCTTAGTGAGCTAGCTCAGAGCCAAACCAAAAATAATCTTGCACCATTTATAGGCATCTTTTCTGCTGAGTATTTTCGACAAGTTTCCAGCTAACCAATTCTTTGTGTGTATTACTCAATATTTCATGGGAGATACAATGGGCATCGATAATACGCACAAGAATGGAGCAATACAATGCACTTTTTTGACACAGCAGTTTTTAGAAAATCCGAATATTGACAATAAAAAAGCAGCCTATATGGCTGCTTTTTTAAGTTTTGCTGAACGAATCCTTAAATATTTAGTCATTCTTTTGTTGTTTCTTTAAACGCTCTTCCCAGTAAGTTGCATTACGGATACCTAATTTCACTGGATCGAAAGTGAACTCTTTTACGCCAGCTTTCTGCTGTTGTTCATAGTCTTTCAATGCTTTCATGGTTGGCTTCCAGATGAAATAGGTCAAGATAATACCAATGATATTAATCCAAGCCATTAAACCTACGCCGATATCACCAATACCCCAGATATAACCTGTCGCACTAATCACACCATAAATTACTGCAATCATAATGAAGCACTTAGTTATGAACATCAATGATGGCATCTTCATGATATAGCTAAGATAAGTAATGTTGGTTTCAGCAATGTAGTAATACGCAACGATTGTTGTGAACGCAAAGAAGAATACCGCTAATGCAACAAAGATTTGACCAAAACCACCGAATACAGTGCTTACAGCCATTTGAGTGAATGCAGGAGAACCAATCTCAATCGTTGCACCTACGTTTTGTACAATAAAGCTTCCAGCTTCTAAAGTTCCTTGTACGTTATACATACCCGTAATGAGGATCATAAATGCTGTTGCTGAACATACAAATAAGGTATCTACATATACAGAGAACGCCTGTACAAAACCTTGTTGTGCAGGATGTTGAACTTCAGCGGCTGCGGCTGCATGTGGACCAGTACCCTGACCCGCTTCGTTTGAGTAAACACCACGTTTTACACCCCAACCAATTGCAGCACCAATACCTGCCATTGGAGAGAATGCATCAGCAAAGATCATTTTGATTACGCCAGGAAGTTCATGAATATTCATAAACACAATCACAAGCGCCATCAAGATATAACCAACAGCCATGAATGGAACAACAAACTCTGCGAAACGTGCGATACGCTTAATACCACCAAAAATAATGATGGCTAACAGTGTCACAATAACAACCAGTGCTAATAATTTATAAGCACCAATCCCTGCAAATACAACCGCACCTTCACCCGTAATTTGAGTAAAAGCATTACCAACTGCATTTGCTTGGATACCCGGTAGGAATAAGCCACAAGAGATAATTGCAGCGATGGCGAAAAGAATACCTAACCAACGTTGTCCCAAACCTTTATCAAAATAGAACGCAGGCCCACCACGATACTGACCTTGATACTCAACTTTATAAATTTGACCTAAGGTTGATTCGACATAAGCTGTACTCGCACCTAAAAAGGCAACAACCCACATCCAAAATACAGCGCCCGGACCACCAAAACCAATTGCTGCGGCAACCCCAGCAATATTACCTACACCCACACGTCCTGAAAGCGAAACTGCCAGTGCCTGAAACGATGAAATACCTTGTGCTGATGAAGATCCATTTATCAGAAGCTTCATCATTTCTTTGATCTGTCGGACTTGGACAAATCGCGTTAAAACCGAGAAAAATAAACCTGCACCTAAACATAAATAGATTAGAGCTTTGCTCCAAATAATTCCATTTACCCAATCAACAATTTCTGCTGCACTCATAAACATCAACCTTTTTATATAATTTGAAAATATAGCAAATGATATATTTTCATTTGTCTGAGCAGGAGCAATATCTATGCCATTCAACCTGCGCTATATGACAAGAATTGAACAACTGCTCGCAGACCTTCCATGGTAAAAGTGAATTGAACGAATATTTTGACTCAAAAACACACTGTATCTTACTTGTAAAAGTCTTATATCATGTTATTTTTCTGAGCACTTCCCTTTAACCAATGAGTTACGAAAAACGCCCTTTTTCTTTATTCCTTATTCAGAAAAATGGACTCGACGCATCGTTTTCGTAATTACTATACTTTTTAACTAATTTATAGAAAATTTTCAATTTAAAATATGGCAAAAGTTAAAACAGTTTACCGCTGTGAACAATGTGGTGCAGATCATCCAAAATGGGCTGGGCAATGCACTGAATGTGGCGAGTGGAATAGTCTCGTAGAAGTACGTATTGAACCCGTTGTGACGCATCGCGGTCAAACTAAATTGGGCGGTGGCTATGCTGGTCAAGCAGCAAGCATTACAACATTAAATCAAGTTTCAGTTTCACATGAAACACGTCTTGCAACAGGTATCGGAGAATTTGATCGCGTACTCGGTGGTGGTTTAGTCACAGGCTCTGTTGTGCTGATTGGTGGTGATCCGGGGATTGGAAAGTCTACAATTTTATTGCAAACAGCAACGCACATGGCCGCAGCAAAGAGTTCTGCACTCTATGTTACAGGTGAGGAATCTCTTTCCCAAGTGGCCCTTCGCGCACAACGTTTAGACTTACCAACAGATCAACTCAAGGTCATGGCAGAAACCTGTGTTGAACGCATTTGTGAAGTATTGGCACATGAACGACCTGCCGTTGCTATTTTAGATTCGATTCAAACCTTATACACAGAAACCTTACAATCAGCTCCGGGTGGTGTTTCTCAAATCCGTGAGTCAGCAGCCCTACTCACACGCTTCGCGAAAAATAGCGGAACAGCACTATTCATCGTTGGTCATGTGACCAAAGAAGGTGCTTTAGCTGGTCCGCGTGTACTCGAACATATGGTTGACTGTGTGTTGTATTTTGAGGGGCAATCTGACTCGCGATATCGCATGATTCGTGCAGTAAAAAATCGTTTTGGTGCAGTCAATGAACTGGGCGTATTCGGTATGACCGATAAAGGGCTTCGTGAAGTTGCCAATCCTTCTGCTATTTTCCTCAGTCGATATGATGAAGCGATTCCAGGTTCAATCGTCATGATTAGCCGTGAAGGTACGCGTCCTTTATTAGTCGAAGTACAAGCGTTGGTAGATGATGCTCACGGACAACCTCGACGCGTTGCACTTGGTTTAGAGCAGAATCGTCTCAATATGTTGCTCGCTGTAATGCATCGTCATGGTGGCGTACAAACCTCTGGACAAGATGTTTATGTCAATGTCGTCGGTGGTTTAAAAATTACTGAGACAGGCTCCGATCTCGCGGTCTTACTCGCCTGTGCCTCCAGTCTTCGCGGTAAAGCATTACCACAACAATTAGCTGTCTTTGGTGAAGTGGGATTATCAGGAGAGATCCGTCCAGTACCGAATGGACAAGAACGTTTAAAAGAAGCCGCAAAGCATGGCTTTAAGTATGTGATTCTCCCTAGAGGCAACGCGCCTCAAAAATCAATTGAGGGAGTTCAGATCATTTCTGTCGCTCGCTTACATGAAGCACTAACTGAAGCAATGCAGTTAAGTGACGAGCTTGGCTAATGGTATAAGCAATACTGCTTGATCATTGGTATGATTGGATAAAGTCCAATAGGTCTGATTTTAATATAAAGCGTAGAAAGCTATTTTCTATACTTTAAAATAAAATCTATTGTGATTTTATCCTTTACAGCTCCTATTTCAAACTATAGGCCTAAATCTCACTCCGCTATAATCACTCTATTTAAAATAATAAATTAGCTCAAACTTACTGTGTATTATCAATAGACTATAATATTAGAACAACCATAAATGTGAGCTAAATAAATCCTTAATAAAAAAACATATTTTTCTAGTTGAAATTACTAACAAATGCCTGCATAAATACACTGACAAATTGGATTTAAATAGGAATTTTCGATGCAAGTACATCAGCGTGGCTTGATGGCAGCTTTATTAATGGCGACTTTGGTTGCAGCACCGATTGCAGAAGCAAAACGTGCAGGTGGCGGTAAAAGTCATGGTATGAGCCGTTCTAGCTCAACTAGCCAGTCGTACCAACAACCTCGTCAAGCGACTCCAACTCAACAACAAACTACTACTCCACAAAAGTCTGGTCCTGGTGTAGGTTCAATGGTTGCTGCTGGTGTGGCAGGTGCTGCTGTAGGTGCTGTTGCTGCAAATGCGCTTGCTGATGATAAAAATCCAACTGCAACAGAACAACAAGCTGCTGAACAATCTCAACAAGAAGAAAAAGGTGGCATTCCTAGCTGGCTTTGGGTTCTTCTTGCAGCTGCTATCGCTTTCTTTGTGTTCCGCAAATTAGGCGCAAAAAAAAAATTAGCAGCCAATAACCCATACGCTCCAAACAACGGCGGTCAAAACAATTTTGGCCGCCCTAGCTCACCTCAATCAACAGCTCGTCAATCTGGCGATAACACCAATATCTTTGGTCAATCCGTCGCTGGTGGTGCTGCAACACAAGCGCCTTTCGGTACCGCATCTATGAATAGCGGAAATCAGCTACCAGATGGCACTGAGCCTGCTGCATTCTTACGTATCGCACGCCAACGTTTCAATCATATCCAATCCGTAAATAGCGCAAGCAATGTTGAAGAAATTCGTCGTTATTTAACGCCTGAACTTTATAACTCAATGTACAGTGACATCGTGGCAAACCAAGACCAAGATGTAGCTGAATTTAGTAATTTAAATGCAATGGTTGTTGAAAGCACGACAGAAAACGGTCAATACGTTGTAAGTGTTCGCTTTACAGGTACAGTAAGTGAAGATTTAAATAGCTTACCGCAACCGTTTACTGAGATCTGGCATTTTGTAAAACCTGCTGGCTCACAACAAGATTGGGTTGTTGCTGGTATTCAACAAGCATAAAGCTTGAAAAACAAAAAGAGCTGCTTTGTCAGCTCTTTTTTTTGTGGCTCAATTTAGGGCCTGTTGGTATTTCAGATTTCGAGCTATTCAGCTCTCATTTCGACAGAAAACACTTTTTAGATGATACAAGGTATGACTTGCTAAATTTAATCACTCTAAATGGGCAAGTTATGATGCAGTAATAGCAAAAATAACTTTATCTCTATTAAAAGCTAAAAAAAGCCACCCTCTATTTCAGAGAATGGCGGAGTGTAAATGAATTCAAATTTAGCTACTTTGTGAAGTAGCAACTTAATACATAGGCAAATTAATACTAGTAGATAATTTTGTAGAAAAACATTCCCCGTTTGGGGAATAAACCCTATTTTTCACCCGCTTATTTTGCTCAACTCATCACAGAACAAGATATTAAAACACTTATAAATAATATGATCAGTTGCTACATACTTTAACGTTGATTAAAAGATTCAGAACCAAATATTCGTTCAATTTAATGAGCTATGCTTTATTTTTATCTCTACATCTAATTAAGTAACTGAACTCATCTATGATAGACATAAAAAAAGCTTTGCCGAAGCAAAGCTTTTAAAGAAACGATTTTATATTTGTGTGATGTATCAAGACACAAACTGTAAGAACAACCAATATAGACCGCCTGATAATGCAATCGTAGCAGGCAATGTAAAGATCCATGCTGAAAGAATTGTTTTCACAGTCGCAAAGTTTAGACCTGACTTATTAGCAACCATTGTACCTGCAACCGCACTGTTCAATACGTGAGTTGTAGACACAGGCATACCTAATCCATCCGCAGCAGCAATCGTGCTCATCGCAACAAGCTCAGCAGACATACCTTGACCATAAGTCATATGATTTTTACCAATACGCTCACCAACAGTCACAACAATTCGCTTCCAACCCACCATCGTCCCTAGACCCAGTGCAAGTGCTACTGCAACTTTTACCCAGTTAGGAATGTATTGTAAGAATGAATCCAAGTTACTGCGGTATTCTTTAACCACTTTCTCTTGGTCTTTATCCATAGCTGGTAAAGCTTCAGCTTTATCTAAGCGCTTGAATGTTGTCGTGCTTAAATACATGTCATTACGGATTTCACTTACAGCACCTTCAGGAATCGCTTTAAGATCACCATAAGTTGCTACACGCTCACCTAAATGCATTGTCATACTTGCTAGTGCTGGTACAACTTCAGCCGTTTGTTCTTTGGTTTGGATATATTTCGTCAATACATCACGGGCTTTTTCATCAGATAGCTCATTTTGATTAACATTCAAAACGGTTGCAGTCTGAACTGAAAGCTGTTCAAAAGACTGTAAATGATGTGCATCAAGGTTCTTATTTAAAGAATAAGCCAATGGAACCAAACCAATCAAAATTAACATGATTAACCCCATGCCCTTCTGGCCATCATTTGAACCATGCGCAAAACTTACACCAGTACAAGTGAAAATTAAGATCGCACGAATCAATGGTGGTGGTGGCTTATTACCAACTGGTGGTTGGAATAACTCCATTTGACGCTTAAAGATTTTCTTTACTAATAAGAACAGGATCGCAGCAAAAGCAAAACCAATTAAAGGAGAGAACAATAAAGCCTTTCCGACTTTAATCACTTGATCAATATCAATTCCACTCGTTGCACCAGTCGATGCATTTAAAAAGTGGTTCATGATACCCACACCTAAGATTGAACCAATCAAAGTATGCGAGCTAGACGCAGGAATTCCTAAAAACCATGTTCCAAGATTCCATAGAATCGCCGCGATAAGCAAAGCAAAGACCATAGCAAAGCCAGCGCCACTACCGACATTCATGATCATTTCTACAGGAAGTAACGCGATGATACCGTATGCAACTGCACCACTTGCAACCATAACGCCCAAGAAGTTACAGAAGCCAGCCCACATGACTGCCACTGGAGCAGGCAGAGCATTGGTATAAATAACGGTAGCTACAGCATTCGCTGTATCATGGAAACCATTTACAAATTCAAAGCCTAAAGCAATGAAAAGAGCCGTCGATAAAAGAATAACGGAATATAAACTCAAAGGTGGCACGTGTGCCAAATCTGCACTTACCTGAAAACCAATGTAAATCAATGTCGCGACAATGATCGTCAGGAACACCGGCATAAAGAATTTTGGTGTTGGTACATGTACATTCGTCGATTGTGCCGAAGAGTCGGCAAGCGGTGAATCCGAAACAGGAGGAAGATTTGAATTCATGTAGACGGCTAGAGGATAATAAAATCCCCTGTATTGTTTAATTAAATTATGACAATTATATGACAAAGCACTGTCACATAAAGCCAAAATTTCATGTTTTTAATACATTTTCTTGCCGTTTTTTGCGATAATTTAGCCCTGATTTTTTATTTATTCAAATAAAAACATATAGATAGAATAAGACAAACACAGTAAAAACTGTTTGTCTGATTTTGCAACAAATACAAATAAATATGACAACAGCTTGTCATATTTCATTCATGCGTTTTCTTTTTAAACATTATTCAACTCAATTATTACAGCCTGATGAAGCTTTTATGACATTTTCAAATTGAACTCAGCAATCACCTCTCCTTTTTGATGAAAATACGCGCTTTGGCTTCGCTTCTGTTACAATGCGCCTGCTTTTTCAATTTGTTATGTACTGGGGTTCCTTATGTCCACGCTTGCCACCCTACAATCCCTTCTCGCCCAACGCATCTTAATTATTGATGGTGCAATGGGGACTATGATTCAACGCCATAAATTAGAAGAAGAAGATTATCGTGGTGATCGCTTTGCAGATTGGGCATCAGACCTAAAAGGCAATAACGACTTATTAGTTTTAACACAACCACAAATTATTCAAGGCATTCACGAAGCTTATCTTGATGCTGGTGCTGACATTATTGAAACCAATAGCTTTAACGGCACACGCGTTTCAATGTCTGACTATCATATGGAAGATCTTGTGCCTGAGATCAACCGTGAAGCAGCACGTTTGGCTAAAGCAGCCTGTGAAAAATATTCAACACCAGATAAACCCCGTTTTGTTGCTGGTGTACTCGGTCCAACATCACGTACCTGCTCGATTTCACCGAATGTAAATGACCCTGCTTACCGTAATATTACTTTCGATGAATTAAAAGAAAACTATATTGAAGCAGCATATGCATTGATCGAGGGTGGTGCTGACATCATCTTGATCGAAACTGTATTCGATACATTGAACTGTAAAGCAGCGATCTTTGCCGTTAAAGAAGTATTTAAGCAAATTGGTTATGAATTGCCATTAATGATTTCAGGGACGATTACAGATGCTTCTGGTCGTACCTTAACAGGTCAAACCGCAGAAGCGTTCTGGAACTCTGTTCGTCATGGTGATCTACTTTCAATCGGCTTTAACTGTGCGTTGGGTGCAGACGCAATGCGTCCACATGTTAAAACCATTGCTGATGTTGCTGATACCTTTGTTTCTGCCCATCCAAATGCGGGCTTGCCAAATGCCTTTGGTGAATATGATGAAACGCCTGAACAAACAGCAACTTTTATTAAAGAATTCGCTGAAAGTGGACTGATCAATATTACAGGTGGTTGTTGTGGTACAACTCCTGATCATATCCGTGCTATTTATAATGCGGTTAAAGACATTAAACCGCGTCAAGTGCCTGAAACGGTTCCTGCGTGCCGCTTAAGTGGTTTAGAACCTTTTAACATTGATGAAAATTCATTATTCGTCAACGTGGGTGAACGTACCAACGTAACAGGTTCTAAAAAGTTCCTACGATTGATCCGTGAAGAAAACTTTGCTGAAGCATTAGAAGTTGCACAACAACAAGTTGAAGCGGGTGCACAGATCATCGACATCAACATGGATGAAGGGATGCTCGACTCGCAAAACGCGATGGTACATTTCTTGAATCTCGTTGCATCTGAGCCTGATATTTCTCGTGTGCCGATCATGATTGACTCATCAAAATGGGAAATCATCGAAGCAGGCTTAAAGTGTGTACAAGGTAAGCCCGTTGTAAACTCTATTTCCCTTAAAGAAGGTTATGACGAGTTTGTCGAAAAAGCGCGTTTATGTCGTCAGTACGGTGCTGCAATCATTGTCATGGCCTTTGATGAAACAGGTCAGGCGGATACTGCTGCACGTAAGCGTGAAATCTGTAAACGTTCTTATGATGTATTGGTCAATGACGTTGGCTTCCCTGCTGAAGATATTATTTTTGACCCGAACGTATTTGCTGTTGCAACAGGGATTGAAGAACACAATAACTACGGTGTCGACTTTATTGAGGCAACGGGTTGGATCAAACAAAATCTACCTCATGCCATGATTTCAGGCGGTGTTTCTAACGTCTCGTTCTCTTTCCGTGGTAATGAACCTGTGCGTGAAGCGATTCACTCTGTATTCCTGTACTATGCCATCAAACAAGGCATGACTATGGGCATCGTAAACGCTGGTCAAATGGCGATTTATGACGATATTCCGAAAGAACTAAAAGATGCTGTTGAAGACGTTATCTTGAACCAAAATCAAGGTGAAAGCGGTAACGATGCAACAGAAAAACTTCTCGAAGTTGCAGAGAAGTTCCGTGGTCATGGTGGTGCAGCGAAAGAAGCTGAAAATCTTGAATGGCGTAATGAATCAGTTGAAAAACGTCTTGAATATGCCTTGGTCAAAGGTATCACCACGTATATTGATGAAGATACTGAAGAAGCACGTTTAAAAGCCAAACGTCCACTAGATGTCATCGAAGGCGCATTGATGGATGGCATGAACGTAGTGGGTGACTTGTTTGGTTCGGGTAAAATGTTCCTACCGCAAGTGGTGAAATCCGCACGTGTGATGAAACAAGCCGTCGCTTGGCTGAATCCGTATATCGAAGCGGAAAAAACGGGTAGCCAATCTAAAGGTAAAGTGTTGATGGCAACCGTTAAAGGCGACGTACATGATATTGGTAAAAATATCGTAGGTGTAGTGCTTGGTTGTAATGGTTATGACATCGTTGACCTTGGCGTGATGGTACCATGTGAAAAAATCCTACAAACTGCGATTGATGAAAAATGTGACATCATCGGTTTGTCTGGTTTGATCACTCCATCTTTAGATGAAATGGTGTTTGTTGCTAAAGAAATGCAACGTAAAGGCTTTGATATTCCACTGTTGATTGGTGGTGCGACGACTTCTAAAGCACATACCGCAGTAAAAATTGATCCGCAATACCAAAATGATGCGGTGATTTATGTGGCGGATGCATCTCGTGCTGTCGGTGTGGCAACCACCCTACTCTCTAAAGAAATGCGCGGTAACTTTATTGCAGAACATCGTGCTGAATATGCCAAAATTCGTGAGCGTTTGGCGAATAAGCAGCCGAAAGCAGCCAAACTGAGTTATGCAGAATCAATCAAAAATGGTTTTAAAGTGGATGACAATTACGTGCCACCAAAGCCAAATGCTTTAGGTACTCAAGTCATCACCAATTATCCATTGGCAACACTGGTTGAATATTTTGACTGGACACCATTCTTTATTTCTTGGAGCTTGGCGGGTAAATTCCCGAAAATCTTAGAAGATGAAGTGGTGGGTGAAGCTGCAACTGATTTATACAACCAAGCGCAAGCTATGTTGAAAGACATCATCGAAAATAATCGCTTCGATGCGCGTGCGGTGTTTGGTTTATACCCTGCCCAACGTACAGGTGCAGATAGCGTCAGCGTATTTGATGAATCTGGTCAAAAAGTTACACACACATTCGAGCATATTCGCCAACAATCTGACAAAGTCACAGGCAAACCAAATTTATCTTTAGCGGACTTTATTAGCACTTCTAAAGAGAATACGGATTATCTGGGTGGTTTCACTGTGTCGATCTTTGGTGCTGAAGAATTGGCAAATGAATATAAAGCCAAAGGCGACGATTATTCAGCAATCTTGGTTCAGTCTTTGGCGGATCGTTTTGCCGAAGCTTTTGCCGAGCATCTGCATGAGCGTATCCGTAAAGAATTCTGGGGCTATAAAGCCGATGAAACTTTGGGCAATGAAGAATTGATCAAAGAAAAGTATGTCGGTATTCGTCCTGCACCAGGTTATCCTGCTTGCCCAGAGCATTCTGAAAAAGCGGTGTTATTTGACTGGTTAGGTTCGGAAGCGAAGATTGGTACTAAGTTGACTGAACACTTTGCGATGATGCCACCTTCTTCTGTGAGTGGTTTCTATTATTCGCACCCTGAAAGTGAATACTTTAACGTAGGTAAGATTTCTCAAGATCAGCTTGAGGATTATGCAAAGCGTAAAGGCTGGACATTGGATGAAGCGAAGCGTTGGTTAGCACCGAATTTAGATGATTCGATTGTGTAATTTATAAAAAAATCCCTTCAATTGAGGGGATTTTTTTATTTTTATGATAAGTTATTTCCTATTAGTACATATGTAAAAAAACTTATGAAGATAGAGCAAACTGACTTTGAATCTCAACAATTTGAAAGTTACCACGAGCTAATGATTGTTCCTGAACTAATAGAAAATGAACAAACTATCTATTCATCTTCATCAATATCATTTTATAAATATGCAAAAAATCAAGTTAATCTGAACTATATAAGAAAACCTGATATTATTTTGGAGCAGAGATCTATTGATTGGTTTGGCCCTACGCTATTAATTACTACTGCAGCGTTAACCCAAAACCCAGAACTAGTTTCTATAACACTTAATGTAATATCAAATTATATAACAGATTTTTTTAAAGGTCGTCAGGAACCAGATATTAAAATTAGCCTTTTAATCCAGCAATCTACAACAAAATTTAAAAAATTAGATTATGAAGGTAATAAAGATGGTTTGAAAGAGATCGAGAAATTAATCAAACAGTTAAAAGATTAAGATAATGACTATAGTTTCTTTTGAAGAAATTCACTCAAAATTTTGTGAAAAAATTGATACATTACAATCCTATAATAACTATACTTGTTCTATAGAACTAAAAAGAATAGCTATAAAAAACTGTTTGGAATTCATAAAACTTATAAAAAAAGAAAAATATTCTGCAATAAAAAACAAAAAAACGTATATTGCAGATCAGTTATTCCACATGCAATGCGTACTTAACAGCTTATTATCTTCATTAAAAATTTGGTTATATATTGAAAAAAAACAATTTAAAAATGGATGGGATTCTTTAATTGATGCATATGAATACTTATTCATTGCAAAAAAAATAAATGAATATAAAGGTCTCTCCAATCTAGAAATGCACTTAAATAGCATCGAAAAAAGTATTTTTCCAAAGAGAAAAATCTACCTAAGTGCAGCATTCACATCATCAATTGGAAGCTGCTCTATCTGTAATAAAAGCTTTTATGAGTGTAACCATATCGAAAACAATATTTATTGTGGAAAATTATGCTATAGAAAAAATATAAGTAATATTAAAGGTAATCATATTGCTCTTGTTGAAAATCCAAGAGATAGAAGATGTATCATTACTAATTATGGGCATAAAAATTCGATTATAGATTCTTTTACTTTAGAAGAAATTGAACAAAAAAATGAAAACCAAGAAGGTTTATTCCATGCACATATTTTATCTTTTTCAAAACTCGATTGGGATTAATACAATATTTTATGATAGAAAATTACAATAATATAATCCTCCCCAACCCTCCTTTGAAAAAGGAGGGAGTACCAAGAATCCGAAAACTATCATCAAATTCGTGACAAGTCCCCCTTTATCAAAGGGGGATTTAGGGGGATTCCAATCTCTGTTTCACAATCCAATAAATCTGATCTAAAACTGCATCTATTTCAGTCAAAATCTGATGATTACTAAATCTTAAAGTGAGCAGCCCTAATTCACTCAAAGCATAATCTCGATTTTGATCAGCCTCTAACCCAACCTCGGTGTAATGTTGTCCACCATCACATTCAATGACTAAATTCGCTGCAGAACAATAAAAATCTACGATGAAATTTAGAATTGGCTTTTGTCGATAAAACTGTAACCCTAAAATCTGTTTACGACGTAATCTTTGCCAAAGCAGTTGTTCTGCATCGGTCATATTACTCCGCAAATCACGCGATGGAAGTTTTAAGTTTTTATTATAAGATTTCATTGTTTTTATTTTCTAAGCACTCAATCTATCCACAAACAACACACCATCTAAATGATCCACTTCATGCTGAACAATTCGTGCAGGAAAACCCTCAAAGTTCGTTTCAACTACTTCACCTTGTAGGGTGTGATAACGTACTTTGACTGCTTGTGCTCTTTCCACCTCTCCACGCTCATTCGGTACACTCAAACACCCTTCTTCACCAAAACAGGTCTCTTGAGAAAATTCTAAAACCTCAGGATTCACCATCACCACTGGATCCATTTCAGGGGCATCTGGATAGCGTGGATTAGCACGAGAAGCAACGATAATCACACGCTTAGAGATATATACTTGCGGCGCTGCAATTCCTACACCATTACGTTCAAGCATAGTGGCATGCATCGCAGAAGCCAGTTGCAATAGCCACTCGCTATTAAACTCCCCATGAGCAACCGCAGCCGCTTTAATTTTTAAAATTTCTTCACCGCGTTGCGCTACAGGTAAAATTACACTCATCCCACGACCTTATTATTTTTGATCAATACTCATACACATCGTATTCGATATTTATTCACGCTTCTATAATTTTCATTTAAGAATCTTGTCATATTATTTACATAATAAAAAATCAATTCACGGCATAAAACAATGAATGCAACACAACTTTTTCTAGGGGTCATCTTTAGCTCGATAGGCTTAGGCTATTTTCTGTATGGCAAAAAACAAAAGATGACGGTACCTCTCGTCTGCGGATTAGTTCTCATGCTATTTACCTATTTTATTGATAACACCATAATCATCAGCGTAATTGGTATTGTTCTGTCGATCCTTCCCTATTTTCTACGCTTTTAAAATAAAAAAACTCCCCAAATGAGGAGTTTTAGATTTAGGTTAAATTAAAGATGTTTCTTTAATTCATCCTCAACAATTTCAATTTCAAGCTGGCTAAATTTACGAATTTCGCCTTCTGCATGTTTCTCCAGCATACCGCCAATCAATGGAACTTTAACTTTTACAGTCCATGTCAATGTAATATCAACTTGCTGACTATTACCTGTCACTTTGCGCTCAGCTTTCGCATCTAAAGGCAAGTTTGCACCTAACTCCACTGTCGAAGTTAAATTTTTTAAATGTGTAATGTCAGAACGCTTTAAGCGAAATGCATTTTTTAATAGTTTTTTTGCGACTTCAGGAATATTGACATCAAGGTTATATTCACGGCGTAGCGTATAAATATCACCATTCACATTAGATTCAATAATTTCTAAGTTTTCACCCGGAATGCGTTTACACACTGCTTCATGCAATGATGTTTCAGCAACTAATCTTGAAAAGTCTTCAATCGAAACACCATGAATTGTTTCATTAACCGTAAATTGATGTGCCATCTTTAAATTTCCATTTCGTTTTATTTAGGATCTCATCATTGCGCAAAAGTATAGCATTCTCATTAAAAACTCAAAATCTGATCAGTCAAAAATGGATGACTGCGCGGATTAGTTATTTTTATTGTAATGATGTCGACGACCTAATTTTACCGTTACACGTTCGGCACGACTGATATATAAATAATGATCCCCATATTCAATCACTGCATAAAACTGCTCAGCACCATCATCCAAACCTGTTGCTGACCATGTTGTTCCTTGAGGAAATTCATCTAACCAAGCGGCTTTATAAAAATCTGACACAGATTCAAAATCCAAATAGAGTTTTGGATCTGCCATAATTTTGGCAGCAACTTGATCAAATTTTTGCTGTTTAAAGGCTTCTAAACTGAGTAGCACAGATATTCCTATGATCAAAAATAATGGTTTAATTTCAGCATTGCAGCTAAAGTAAATTTTTAACTAAATTACAAAAATACAGTGATTTTCTTATACCCCTATTTTGCTGAGGAATTTCCAACAATTCCATATTAATTTCAGTTTTATCAGATGCTTTTGATCAAGGTCTAATTTGCTTGAACCTGCTCAATATGCTATCAACTTATTATTACTTTTATCTTTTTTTACAACGATAAACTATAAGGAGCAAACATGTCTTATCAAAATATTTTAGTGCCTGTCGATGACTCTCCAATTTCTTATGCAGCGGTTGAACATGCACTTTCTTTAGCGAAATTGTCAGGGGCAAAAGTTACGATTCTCAGTGTGGTTGCAGTTGATCCATTTGTAGGTGTCGATTTTTATCAAGTTGCACCCGCTGTGACTGATTATTTCATGCAGGCTGAATCACATGCCAAGACACAACTGCAAGATATTGCTCAGTCATTTGTACGTGATGGAATCGAGGTTGCAACCAAGATTTATCATGGCTCTGCTAGCGAAGGCATTATTTTCGTTGCGGATGAAGTCGGTGCTGATTTGATCGTCATGGGTTCTCATGGTCGTACTGGCGTAAAACGCCTATTGCTGGGTAGTGTTGCGCGTGCAGTTCTCACAGAATCACATATTCCGGTATTGATTGTTAAGCAATAAATTTGTTTAAAAATCTGAAAGCCTTGTACGTTATTACAAGGCTTTTTTATTGTCTATCGTTTTTATTTGACCGATCTCCCCCCCATTTTGATGAATTACAACCCTACTCCATCATTTCAAAAGATGCTTCACTACGCTATGGACATAGACTTTCTATCAAAATAGTAAATGGAATCATGCTGCTATAGATAGAAAAAATGACCGTTCATAAAAAATAGAACCTCAACAATAAAACACGGTTTAACAAGGATGATGCCTATGAAACTCAACCCTATAGTGCTTGGTATATTTGGAATATGTATCTCGACATTGAACCATGCATCAGCACTGGATCAATCAGGACAAACCATTCTGCCCTTTCTGGAAAATGGCAATTATGTTGAGGTGAATGCTACAGCAGTTGATCCAGATATTTCAGGAACAATCCGCAATCGTCCTGAACTAGTGAATGATCCTCAAAACCTGAACTCTGGCAATATGGGGAATAGTTTTCATTATTACAGTGCAGCACTAAAACTCCAGCTCACTGAAAAAATTAGTTTTGGTCTACTCTATGACCAACCATTTGGCGCGGATATTCGCTATCCGATGCAGTCCAATAATACCTTCTCGGATAATGAATATACTCAGCAAGGAACATCGGTCAATGTTGATACTGAAAGTATTAGCATGATCTTCGGATTAAGCCCATTTACCAATTTTCAACTTTATGGCGGCGCAGTTTATCAATCCGTTAAAGGTGATGTCGCTTTACGTGGTAATTCTTATAGCGAAGCATTTAATGGCTACGATGCAAAATTTAAGCAGAATCATGCAGTAGGTTGGCTTGCAGGTTTGAGCTATCAAATTCCAGATATTGCATTAAAAGCAGCTGTGACGTATCGCTCAAAAATAGATCATGACATGCAAGTCACAGAAACCATGTTCGGTGAACCATTAGAAGTAACCACACCAAGTAAAACCACAATCACGACGCCACAATCAGTCAATATTGATTTTCAAACAGGTGTTTATAAAGACACGCTCGCCTATGCGAATCTACGTTGGGTCAATTGGAAAGATTTTCATATACGTCCGACACAATTTGGAGCAGTCACCGAATATCTCACTGATTTAATCAGTGAAGGTTCTTATACAGGTGGTTTTGATTTAGATAGTTATCAAAAAGATCAATGGGCAGCGACGCTAGGAATTGGTCATCAACTTACTGAAAAATGGAGCGCATCCACTGAGGTGAGTTGGGACTCAGGCACAGGTAATCCTGCGTCGACCTTAAATCCAACCAAAGGTTCTTGGGGGCTTGGTTTAGGCGTACAATTTAACCCTGCAGAAAACTACTTTATTGCAGGTGGGCTTAAATACTTCTGGCTAGGCGATGTAATAGCTGAAGATGGCACGTATTACATTCCTGTAGCAGGAATCAAACCGATTGCAGAGCAAGCAGATTTTAAAGATAACTCAGCGATCGCCTATGGCTTGAAAATCGGCTATAAATTCTAAGTTTTTAAATGTTGGGCATATGAAATATCTAGTTGGACTTCATCTTTTTAACGATCTTTTGACCGACTAGATATTTTTATGATTTAAACAAAAAATAACACCATTAAAAAGTTTAAAAACTGTTCTTAATTTACTGAGTTTATATAAAATAACCCTGTCTCATTGAATAAATTCTTTCAATACAATATCCGCATATTTCTTTATATTGCTACTCACCAATTCGGAAAACTCAATGAAAAAAACTTATATTTTACTTTCTATGCTTACATATGGGTTACTTCAACCTGTTATCGCTTTTGCAGACAGCACAGAGCCAAAAGAAATAATGGATATGTTTATTGGTACTTTAAGTGTTAAAGATAAAAAAGCAATTTTGACTCGCTGCGATCTTGCTGAAAATACATATACATTAAAAGATGCGGATTGGGCTGAAACAAAAGCAGTCGAAAATTATTTGTCAAAAGCAGAAAAACTAAAACAACCCATTTATGCAGAAGTGCTTGGTGCATATAAGCAAGAAGCAGATACAAATGTACTTTTAGTTGATTCAATTGAAAATATAACGGAAGCCAAAAGCTGCCACTTAAACGATTTATTTTAAAATTTATATTTTCATTGAAGATAGAAACGCTCTCATTTCTACTTAACAAGCCCCTTTGTTTAAAATATAAGGGGCTATTTATACCGTATCGTTATTCGCGAAATGTGTCCCATGCTTCAAAGGTATTTTGCTTATATCGTATTAATGTTGAAAACTGAGGAAGAATTGCTTCACTTTGCTTCGGTCGAAGAAAAACAAAATCATCAACTTGAATATCACAATCCTTCGGTACATTGACCAATTCTTGATTAGTACTACGCCCGTATAATGCATGGATATGCGCTTGGTTAGGATAGACATAGTCAGCCAGCCAATAGCCACCATAGATGAATAGCGCCTTATGCTTATGTGGTAATTTATCCAATAAAGACATAGAGGGAAGCTGGGTAAACGGTAGGACTTTTAATACAGGCGCAGCAATCCACAACGCAGGTTGTAATGCCTTTAAAAAATCACTGTCAAAATCACTCGGTTTCAGTAGCATTGAACCAAAAGATAGATCATTACAGACACTATTGTCAGTATGAAAACTAAAAGTTGGACTCCCCCCACCATTAAAACAAAGTTGTTCTGACCATAGTGAATTAAACTGTTCTTGAATTAGCTTTTTATAAACCGCGTAAACATGTTGAGATTCTTGATAAGCAAGTTCTGGTTTTTTAATGATGGCTGGGATTTTGGTGACATGCGCATCATAGCCCATCAAACCAGAAAGCTTTAAATACTGTGGATACTGTTGAATCAGCTTTAAGATTTCAGTCAGTTGTTGTGTCGACTGTACCCCACCACGATGTAAACCAACATCAATTTCAATATTCACATCTAAGCACAGAGAATAGAGCTGGGCAATCTCAAGAGACCACTCCGCATGCTGATCAAAAAAATGACGTACAGCGTGGGCAGGCATCGGCTTACCCAATAAAATATCTGCTTCAGCAAAATTTTCTAGGATCGAAACAATATGTGGTAAGTGAAATACCATAAAGCGTTGCGTATTGACCTGCTCAGATAACAACTTGAGTAAATCTAAGCAGGCTAGAGACTTCACCACCAAACGTGCTCTTAAATGTTTCGCATGAGCAAGACGAATCTGAACATGCTGGATATTTTGCTTAAGTGCAGCATCATCGACGATCAGTTGTGGTGTCGCCATCCCCTGTGTTTTTAGATCGAGATTGAGTTGTTTAAAATAATGATCCAACATGGCTATACCTTTTTTATTTAATCGTGATCCTAAAAAAATCTTATACGAGGGAATGTCATCTACAACCTGAGCAAGCCGAAGCGACTATAGCTTTGGCAAAGCGCAAGACGAAGTGGCTTATCCTAAAAAAAATAAAACTCGACAAGACTCCGTTAAGTTAATTATTTTTCAATAAATTAAATCAACATTTAAGTCGAACCTAAGTTAAAGCTAACCTATAAACAGCTTTTCCAGATAGGGGTTTAAAAACTTGGCTTCTGGGTCAAGTTGCTGACGTAAAGCCATAAAATCATCCCACTTTGGATATAAAGCCCGAAGCTGTGCCGTAGTCATAGTATTCATTTTTCCCCAATGAGGTCGTCCTCGATATTTCTGTAAAATCGGTTCAACTACATCAAAAATTAAACGTGGATCTTGCTTATGATATTGATGCACTGAAATCGAAATTGAATCTTGCTGATAAAAAGGGCTAAGCCAAATATCATCCCCTTTTACAAAACGAAATTCGAGCGGAAAAAAGGTCGCGACTTTATATGTTCGCAGTGCATGTAATACTTCATCTAGACAAGCAATCCCTTGATCTACTGGAATCTGATATTCCATTTCATTGAACTTGGTATTTCGTGGCGTCGGAAATATTTTGCTCGACCAATCGACATAGGTGGTCGGTTTGACAAAGATGCCTAACAGCTTTTGTAAATAAGGATTCAATGAAGGAAATGTTCTAGTTAACTCTGAGCACATCGTGAGTAAAGTATCATCCGAAGGAAAATTTTCTTTCCTAGGCAAAATTGCTTCCTCTGTCTCATCTAAAGTTTTCAGCATCAATTGCTTTTCATACGAAAATACAAAGCACTCGATATGTCGATGTTGTTGCTTCCATTGATGAATATGTTGCATCATGTCCTCTACAGGACGAAGTTCAATATGTTCTTTAAGCTTATAACGCGGGCGATTTTGCATGGTGATCTTAGTTAAGACTCCCATGCTACCCAAAGAAACTCGTCCAGCAGCAAAGATTTCGGGATGTTCTGTTCGGTTACATGTCAGGATTTCACCAGAAGCCGTCAATAACTCAAAAGCTTCAACATAACCAGAAATACAATGTAAATCTGCACCTGTACCATGTGTTCCCGTAGAAACAGCTCCAGCTAAGCTTTGCCGATCAATATCACCCTGATTCATCAAGGCTTGGTTGATCGATTGCTGCTGTAGATGTTGGTCTAAATCATATAAGCGTGTCCCTGCATAAATGCTGCTCTGACATCGTTCACTATCCGTCGATGCAACACCTGCAATATGATCTAAAGACAATAAGGTTGCATCTGTACACACCAATGGCGTGAATGAATGCCCTGCACCGACCACTCTAATCTTGTCATGATCTCTGACGATATTCTGAAGCTCTTGAATATTTGCAGGTTGTAAAATTTGCTGCGGATTGGACGTTTGAAAACCAGACCAATTTGACCACTTCGCTTGATGCCTATCGCTCATACAGCCTCTCCTTGGCTCACAGCAGTTTTTAGATTTCCATGATTAGTACGTTTTGCTAGTTCTTGAAGTGGAATTAATTTCGGTCGTGTTGCTTGATCGTAGTCGCGGTACTTTTTATCCAACAATAATTGTTCTGCGAATAATTTAAACTTGCTTTGACACGCGGCTAAAGTCCATTGTCCAAATAAGGTATGCCCACCTTCATAGGCTTGTTGTTGATATTCCTCATACGTGGTGACATAACCCATGTAATCATTGCAATATGAGGCAAACCAGACTCGATCAATTGACGATTTTCCAATAAGTTGTTGTTTTACTGTTTCCATAACGCGTTGCCCTGCAATCGTCGTAAACTCTCCCGGACAACAAACGAGCGCTAAATTACCTAAACGAACAATTTGTAGCGGCACAATACTCGGGACCAGTGGGCTTTGTTGAATCGCACCAGCACGAACTTGTCGATTCATCTCTGCAATCAATGGATCAAGAATACTGGGAGGAAAACCAATCGGTTGACCTAATATTTTTTTAGCGCCAGCTTCAAGCAAAATCTGCTTCGGTCCTTGAGAAGCGTACAGCTGTTGATAAGCAGTAAAATCATGCGCAGCGTCACTCTTTAATTTTTGCTTTTTAAATTGATCAGCGAGAAATTGCATCCCTTTGATCAATGGCTTTGGCGCACCTAAACCATCCACAGGCGTACCCGCAAAAAATGCTACACCATGACAGGGCTGACTGGTTTTTGCATCCTTCTTGCCATGTGCAAACTCAGGGGGAACGTCAATATGGCTCAGATCAACAGAAGAAAAAATTGCATCAATCTGACCTTGCACTTTCTGCATTGGTTGCTGCAAACCAGTTAATGCCAAATCACTTTGATAACGACCATTTTGCTGAGCATAGTAATATTCCTGCTCGCCTTTAATCTTGTTGCGAATCTTGAGTTGATCTTTGCCATGAAAATGCGGTGACACATCGCCAGCTGTTGCTTGAGCAAAAATCGTGACTGGATTTTCAATTCCGCGTTCAATTAAAGCCTGCTCTGAAAATGACGCGGCATAACCTTTATTATCACCATCATAAGCACTTAAACTATTTCCTAAACAGGTGGCATGCACACCAAACAGAGAAATAAATGACTGTAATTTCTGCTCTCTATAAAAACCAATCAATTGCATTTCACGATTGATTGCTAAATGCGTTTCATGTTCTGAATGCTCAATCACCTCTGGATTTCGGTTATAAGCACGGATCGAGCGATTCCATGCAACAGGCGTATCATTTTCAAAATGTTGGGTGGAAAGACCGATTTCAGTATTTTGTTCATTTTCAATTGCAGTCTGAATACTGAGAACAATCGCATGCACTATTGCATCGACATGTTCAGGAACAAATCCTGACGTGGGCATATTATATAAGGCTTCATGCGCGCAGCCCCCCGGTCCTGAATGGGTATGTGTTGCCATGAGTACCAATTGATTTTCATCAAACTCAGCACCCAACATTTCTCTTAATCGAGCGACGGTCTTACTTCGCATCGCATGAGTAATACAGCCTAAATCTAAACAACACAGAATCAGTCGACTCTGTTGCTGATCCACAATACTAAAGCTTCGCACATACAAAGCGGTTCGCTGCTCATAAGCACGATGTGACCATTGACCATAGCCAAACATGGCATAGCCTTTCGGTGCAATCTTGATTTCTTGTTTATCCCAACCAACTTGATACATTGGCACATCCTTTGTAAATTCTTTTTCTAACTGCAATAAAGCATGTTGAAAGTTAAACAAAATTATGAGATACCCAAAAGGGTTAAAGAATCTTCTTTTGGGGGGCTAAACGGACTTATGCCTAAACAAATCATTCATGCGGAAAGCACACAGCAATTTATACCAGCTACGATTTTGGCAAGCTTGATCCACTATGCAGAACAACAAGAATGGGATTATAAAAAATGGTTTGAAGATTCTGGTTTAGATTTAGATCAAGTCCAGCAAAGCAATGGCTTTGTTCGTTTTAGCCAAATGTGTGATGTTATTCGTAAGGCAATCACTGCCTACGGCCAACCTGATTTAGGTTTAAAAATGGGTCGTAGTGAAGGTCTCATTTCGATGGGAATATTAGGCTTTGCAATGCAATCTTGTAAGACTGTTGCCGATGGACTGGAAATAGCACTCGAATTTCATCGCGTTTCAGGTAGTGTGTTGAATATCGAATTTTCAATTCTTAATGATATTTGTACGCTCGAAGTGACTGAACCGAGTCCAACTTTTGATCTCAAAGCTTTTTTTTACGATGAATTATTTAGTAGTGTAATTGCTTGTTTAAATGCAATGCTAGGTGACCACGATGATGTTATTGGGCTTGAACTTAACTATGCTCCCACTGCAAATTTAGAAGACTATCAATATCTTTTTGGCTGCCGTGTTCAGTTAAATACTACCAGCAATAAAATTCATTTTAAAAGCAGCATGCTCAGTCGAAATCTCAAAAATTACAGCCCCGCGAACTACGCTACGGCGATACAAATCTGTAAACAGGCTTTAAAAGAAATTGATCAGCTCAATCAAGTCGGCTTTGTGCATATAGTCGAGCATTTGATTGAACAATATTTACCTGAACGTTTTGAGATGCAACAAGCAGCAGATCATCTGCAAATGAGTGAACGCCATTTAAGACGTAAATTACTCTCTGAAGGTTTGAGTTTCCAACAAATTCGACAAAATGTCTTGGAGCGTAAAGCTAAACAATTACTGGAAAAGAACCTATCCATGAGTGAGATTAGCCTACAATTGGGCTTTAGCGAATTACGTGAATTCCGACGCGCCTTTAAACGTTGGACAGGACAAGCCCCTTCGGTTTATAAACAAGAGACTCATCTTAATTAAATATACTTTGAAAATTCTGGATTAATTTTTGCTATCCAACATTTTATAAAGAACTTATCCCTGAAATCACTGGTGCTACACGTCATCCACAACCTGCGTGAGATTAATCAAATGCTATTTCTGCGATTAATTTAAAGAGATGTTGGAAGTAAACAGGTTTTGTGGATGACAAAGTTTTTGGTTACTTTTTCAAAAAAGTAACTCCAGCCGAAGGCAAATCCTAAAATAGGATGAGATCTCTGTAAGATTCCACCGAAGCGATCAAATTATAAAATAAAACCGAAGGGATCAAACTATAAAATAAAAAAGCTCAGGATTTTACCCAAGCTTTTTATCAAAACTAAATTTTAACTTGCCGCTTGATAAAACGGTACATCACCATTAATCGTGGCACGATGCATAATTCGATGCGCATCACCATAATCAAATAAAGCCTTATGCTGCGTGCAACGATTATCCCAAATCGCTACATCACCCGCCTGCCACTGCCAACGCAGATGAAACTGCTCATTGGTGGCATGCGCAAATAAGTACTGCAGCAATTCAGCACTTTCGGTCTCATCCAACTCATTAATACGTGTGGTAAAACCTTCACTCACAAACAAAATTGGCTGACCTGTAACTGGATGCGTTCTCACCACAGGATGAACAACAGGTGGATTACGCTTAAAGGTTTCTTCCAGCTTTTGACGCTCAACATCATTATGCGCAAAACGCTCAATCGGGAAAGACTGGCGGATATCATGCGTTGCGGTTAAACCCTTTAACTTCGTCTGTAAATCTTGATCTAGCACAGCAAATGCAGCCGCCCCACTCGACCATAACGTATCGCCACCTACAGGCGGTATCTTAATCGCTTGCAATACACAGCCCAATGGTGGCTTCTGGCTAAAGGTCACATCGGTATGCCAAAGCTCATTGTCACGTAAATCCTGTTTCCAGCTATCCAATACAATGATTTCAGGCACATTTTCGACTGATGGATAGATCGGGTGAATATGCAAAGAGCCAAAACCACGCGCAAGCTCGGCTTGTGCCTGTGGTGCCAGCTGTTGTTTGCGAAAGAAAATCACATGATGATCAAGTAGCGCTTGTTGAATCTGTTGGGTGGTATGTTCATCAGCCGTGTTTAAATCAACATCGTGAATATTTGCACCGATTGTTGCTTTAATTATTTCAATATTTAACGTCATCTCTAACTCTCTCATCTTTACCATTTGCACTTACAGCTGTTGACCATACCAAGGAGATAATTGCTGTTGTAACCAACGTAAGAATAATTCAAAACTGACTGCAACAATCGCAATCACAATAATTCCAAGCACGACGGTATCCGTAATCAGGAACTGCGCCGCTGACTGCACCATAAAACCAATGCCACGATCTGCCGCGACTAATTCTGATGCCACTAAGGTTGACCAACCAACGCCTAAACCAATACGAATACCCGTTAAAATATGCGGTAAGGCCGTCGGCAGAATCACATGCCAAAACACTTGTGATTGGCTTGCCCCTAACGATAAGGCGGCACGTTCACGATTGAGCTGATGGCTCAGCACGCCATGGGTACTGCTGATAATCACAGGTGCAAGGATCGAAAAGAAAATCAAAAGTACCTTGGTGGTTTCACCAATGCCGAACCAAATCACCAATAAGGGTAAATAAGCCAATGGTGGAATCGGGCGCAATAACTCAACCAAAGGATCCAGTACAGCACGTACCCATTTGTTCAATCCCATCCATAAACCCAAAGGTACACCAATGGCAATCGCAGCAACTAAAGCCAACAAAACACGAGAAATACTCGCGGCCAAATGCTGCCATAAAGTGGCTTTCATAAAACCTTGTTGGCTGACTTCTAGAAATTTTTGCCATACTGCTTGTGGGCTCGGCAAAAATAGACTCGGGACAATTTTTAATGCCGTGATCAAATACCAGATCACCAATACGCTCAAGACACTGGAAAGGCTCAGCGCTAAACTACGATGGCGTGTAAAAAAAGCACCAATTGGACTAAAAAACGAACCCGACTGTGCTTGGTTTGTCGATTCTAGTTCCTCGACCTTACTCACCTCATAGGCTGTATTCTTTGCTTGCCCTGTCATACAGCCACCTCATGTCCTGCTTGTTTCTGCACGCGTAAACGTTCAAACAATTGCTCACGTAATTGAATAAATTTTGGATCGGATTTAATTGCTCGAATCGATTCGCCCTGCTTATAACGATCTGCAAAATCCAGCTTTAACGTTTCCACGATCTTGCCCGGTCGAGCTGTCATCAACACCAGTTGATTACTCAACAACAAAGCTTCTTCAATGTCATGGGTAATCAGGAAGAACGATTTATTTTGCTCAATCCATAAATCCAGCACCAACTGCTGCATGGTTTCACGAGTAAAAGCATCAAGCGCAGCAAAAGGCTCATCTAATAGAATGAATGCCGCATGGCTAATCAAGGCGCGTGCGATCCCAACCCGTTGTTTCATGCCACCTGACAATTCCCAGATATTGGCTTGAGCAACATGGCTTAAACCCACAATTTTCAGAATAGCATCGACTTGTTGCTGAATCTCTTGCGCTTTCAAGCCCTTAAGCTGCAAAGCAAAACCAATATTTTCCGAGACATTTAACCACGGCAACAAGGCATGATCCTGAAAGACCACCGCACGGCGCGCATCAGGCGCAGTCACGACTTCATGATTCAGTGTAATCCTCCCCGAACTCGGTGCTTGGAAGCCTGCCAAGATATTTAACAACGTGGTTTTACCACAGCCAGACTCGCCCAAAATCACAGTCAAAGTGCCTTCTGCAATCTTGAGATTGATATCTTGCAATACAGGTACAGTCTGCTTTGGAAAAGTTAAATGAAGATGCTCAGCAGCTAATACGCTCATTTCGATCTCCTATGGCTGTAAGAATTGAGTCGTGACATTGCCTTGATAATCAGGCTTCACCTGATCGACCTTGCCCTGACTTTTTAAGAAAGTCGCTGTATCAAAAATATTTTTGGCGAATTCACCCGCTAAAGTTGCGTGTTGTTGCTGGCCATTCAGATAAATATTGCCTGACAACAGTAAAGGAATATCTTTCGCATCAGAGCCTGTCAGTTGAGCAATTTTTTGGATATTGTCCGCATTTTGTTCAAATGCTTTTGGGTCTTGGTTATAGGCTTCGATCTGTTGCAAACTGGTCTTCACGAATGCTTTCAAGAACTCAGGATTTTTCTCGGCAAAGTCTTTACGAACCACCCAAAGATCATAAGTTGGCGCGCCCCATTCACCGACCTGTTTCGAGTCTGTTAATACATGGCCACTGGCTTTGACTTTACTCAATGCAGGTTCCCAAACATAAGTCGCATCGATATCACCACGTTCCCATGCCGCTGTAATTTCAGGTGGACGCAAATTGATGATCTTGACCTGATTGTCTGCAATATTCCAATGCTTTAAAGCGGACAATAAGCTGTAATGTGTGGTTGAAACGAATGGCACAGCGATGGTTTTTCCAATCAAATCCTGCGGCGTTTTAATGCCTGATTTGTTGCTGACCACCAATGCCTCAGAACCACCTAATTTTGCTGTCACCAAAAACACTTCAATCGGTAAATCACGGCTGGCTGCAGCCGCCAATGGACTTGAGCCAATATTGCCAATCACGACATCGCCCGAAGCTAATGCATTGACCACATCTGAACCCGCATCAAATTTACGCCATTGAATTGCTTGATTACTATCACGTTCATAATCACCATTGGCTTGAGCAACCTTAGTTGGATCCACACCAGTTTGATAAGCTATCACCACGGTCTGACCATTTTTAGATAGGTTTGGAGTAGCATCTTTTTGACTTTGATAGACAATAAAAGCAACAATCGCCACTAGGACGATTGCTGTAACAATGAGCGGCTTCGTGTTCTTGATGGCCATAATTAGATGATCTTTCAACAATATCGACTTATGGTATTCGCCATGCTTTATGATTAAAAATAAGAAAAAATGCGTTACTTATTTGTTTTTAATATATAGAAGTTAAGATTATCTGATGAACTCAATTGAAGCTACTTTAGATATTCATCATTCTGAATTATTCAATCGTTAAGATATCCTGTCTGACTTAGGTGATTTATTTCAATGACCTAAATGAGTAAAAGAATATACTGAGAAATCTGAATGCAGCAGTACAATGATGTTTCAATCCAGCCAGCAATTCCATTTTGGCAAGCTTTTTGGTTTTGGCTAAAACTAGGGTTTATCAGTTTTGGTGGACCAGCAGGTCAAATCGCAGTGATGCATCACGAGCTAGTTGAACAAAAACGCTGGATTTCAGAACGAAGATTTTTACATGCACTGAACTATTGCATGCTATTACCCGGTCCTGAAGCACAACAATTAGCGACCTATATGGGTTGGCTGATGCACCGAAACGTTGGTGGACTAATCGCTGGGATACTGTTTATTTTACCCTCTCTCATTCTACTGATTTTATTGTCATGGATTTATATTCAATTTGGTGATGTTCCAATTATTGCGGGGCTTTTTTATGGGATCAAACCCGCAGTGACAGCCATCGTATTTCATGCAACGTATCGTATTGGCCATCGAACTTTAAAAAATCACCTTTTATGGTTAATTGCAGTCGCAGCATTTATTGCCATCTTTGTATTAAATCTTCCTTTTCCACTCATTATTTTTTGTGCAGCGGCATTAGGATATGTATTTAGCAAATATTATCCTCAGTTATTTAATCAACAAAATGCTCCACAGCATCAGCAAAAAAAATACGGCACTGCATACATTGATGATGATACCCCCTTAGCTCAACATGCGATCTTTAGTTGGTCTCGACTCGGGAAAATTTTAATCATTGCCGCTATTTTATGGTGTTTGCCGATACTTATTTTGAGCTTCAGCTTAGGTTGGCAACATACCTATACTCAAATGGCATGGTTCTTTAGCAAAGCTGCTTTACTGACATTTGGTGGCGCGTATGCTGTGTTGCCGTATGTTTATCAAGGTGCAGTTGATCATTATGCGTGGCTCAATCCAACACAAATGATTGATGGCCTTGCATTAGGTGAAAGCACACCAGGCCCACTGATTATCGTGGTTGCATTTGTTGGATTTGTAGGGGGCTTTAATCATGCCCTATTAGATACAGATCATTTGTTCTTGGCAGGGATGCTAGGCGCTGTAATTGTTACGTGGTTTACTTTTCTTTTCTCTTTTGTATTTATTTTAGCTGGTGCTCCAATTATCGAATCCACCCACAATGAATTGAAATTTACAGCACCTTTAACTGCCATTACAGCAGCAGTCGTTGGTGTCATTTTAAATTTGGCATTATTTTTTAGTTATCATGTACTTTGGCCAAATGGCTTTGAACAAGCTTTTGATTATAGTGCAGCACTCATCACCATTGCCGCATTGATCGCTTTATTCAAATTTCAAATCAACGTCCTGCACGTGATTTTTGTCTCAGCGCTTTGTGGTTTAGCCCTATATTTACTTATCTAAAAAAATCAAACCACACTAGAATTGAGTCAGCTCTAGTGTGGTTTATAGATTAGATGTGATGAATCTCAATTGAGGCATGTACAATTTCTTCGTGAATCGATAATTCAGCTTTGATTCGATCAGGGTTTAAATCAGCGATTGTCGTCTCTAAACCGAGAATACAGGAAAATTTACCCTTACCCACTTTCCATACATGCAGATCGGTAATTTCAACATCTTTAAATGTTGCAATCAGCTCTCGAATTTCTGCGACCACAGGATGCTCCATTTCAGCATCTAATAGCGTCTTCCCTGTTTCCTGAATTAATCCCCAAGACCACTTTGCGACCAACAATGCTCCAACAAGTCCTAATAGTGCATCTAAAAAATTCCAACCAAAATATTTAGCTGCAAATAAAGCAATAATCGCAAGGACTGAAGTTACAGCATCCGCGACTACATGTAAAAAAGCCGCTTTTTGATTTAAATCATGATGATGATCATGTGAATGGTGATGGTGTGAATGGCCATGATGATCATGGTGGTGGTGATCATGTCCACCTTCATGCAGTAACCAAGCGCAAACCAAATTAATTATCAGCCCAACAATCGCAATCGGAATTGCTTCATTAAAATGAATCGTAACAGGATTAAATAAGCGCTCAAGTGATTGAATACCCATCATTAAAGCAACAACCATCAATAAGATTGCACTGCTATAACCAGCTAAGACTTCAATTTTCCATGTACCAAAACTAAATCGTGGATCATGCGCATAATGACGTGCCATTCGGTAAGCAAAATAAGCTAGACCTAAAGCCAACATATGAGAGCTCATATGCCAACCATCAGCCAATAGCGCCATTGAATTAAAAACCCAACCGCCCGCGATTTCTAAAACCATCATGATTGCAGTCAAAATTGTTGCAATTAAAATACGCTTTTGCGCTAGAGGATTGCCTTGATCAAACTGATGTGAATGACGTCTTTCTAGGTTACTATGCTGCATTTGTTTTAGCTTTAAAATATACTCCCCTAGAGTATATATTTTTTTGGAAAAAAAGTATGTCTCATCTCCATCATGACAAGAAAATTTTAAATCGGGTTAAACGAATCCAAGGGCAAGTTGCGGCTGTTGAAAAATCCATACTCAACCCAGAAAGCTCATGTATTGAAGTTTTACAACAAGTTGCCGCAGTCAAAGGCGCTGTAAATGGCTTAATGAATCAGCTTATGGAGCAACATTTAAAACAACATGTGCTGAAAGATGCAGATCATGTAAATGATGAAGAAATGCAGAAGTTTTTAGCTTTGTTACAACGCTACTTATAAATACCAGATGTCTTCGGTCAGTTGCTCGAGTTCGGATTTATCATGACTGACATAAAGCATAGGAATCTTTAATTCATTTTTAACCATTTGAAAAAAAGGAATAATTTCAGCTTTGTGATCAGCATCAAGCGCAGACAACGGTTCATCCATTAGCAATAAATGAGGTGAATATAATAAAGCACGTCCTAAGGCAACACGTTGCTTTTCACCGCCAGAAAGCTTGATCGGCATACGCTCCGTCAGATGTCCTAATTTAAGCAATTCCACCATATAGTCGAGTTCAAACTGACGTTGATTTGGTCGAATATGCTTAAAACCAAACAACAGATTTTGCATTACATTCTTATGAGGAAATAACTGCGCATCCTGAAAAACTAAGCCAACACGGCGTTGTTGCGTACTCAGATTTATTTTATGCTGATGATCGAACCAAGTCTGCCCCTGAACTTTAATCCACCCTGATTGAGGCGTAATCAAACCTGCAATGCTATGAAGAATTGTTGTCTTGCCCGAACCCGATGCACCAAATAGACCAACTACAGCATGTGCAGAGCTAAAAGCTTGATCAAGGTGAAACTGCCCTTGCTGGATCGAGATATGACAATCAATCATGATGAAAAACCACGTTTATTTCTTTGATAACGGTTGAACCATTGAGCAAACCACAATGCAAAAAAAGCCACTGATAATGAAATCATAATCAATCGCCACACAGCCGTCTCAGTATCTGGTTGTTGCATCAAACTATACATCGCCAAAGGTAAGGTTCGCGTTTCACCTGCAACATTACCTACAAAACTGATGGTCGCGCCAAACTCACCTAAGCTACGACAAAAGCAGAGAATTCCACCCACTAAAATTCCACTACTGGCTAAAGGCAAAGTCACTTGCATGAAAGCACCAAGCGAAGAAGCCCCCAAGGTTTTGGCTGCCATTTCTAAGCGTTGATCAACCAGCTCTATTGCTAAGCGTACCGATTGGACCAGAAGTGGAAAACCCATGACAGCAGAAGCCAACACAGCTCCTTTCCAATTAAATGCAAACTCCAATCCATAAGGTGCGAGATATTGCCCAATTAATCCACGATTTCCAAAAACTTGTAGTAATAAATAACCTGGCACCACTGGAGGTAAAACTAAAGGAAGAAAAATGAATGTTTCGAATAGAGATTTACCAAAAAACTCTTTTCTTGCTAAAACCCAAGCGATGAATATGGCTGGAATCAAACTAAAGATGAGACAACTTGCAGCCACTTTACAAGACAGCTTCAGTACTTCTAACTCATCTGGGCTTAATATCATGACTGAATCACTTTAATACGCTAAACCCATACTTTTGAAATATAGTTTTAGCCTGCTGACTTTGTAAAAATTGATAGAACTTTACTGAATCCGCATTCTTTTTAACTAGACCAATCGGGTAAATAATTGGAGGGTGAGTGTCTTCTGGGAAAATACCTGCTATCACGACGTCTTTGCTGATAGCAGCATCTGTTGCATAAACAATTCCAGCTTGGCATTCTCCCCTAGCAACAAAATTTAAAGCCACTCGAACGTCTTCTGTTTCAACAAGTCGAGGTTTTATGGTTTCCCACCATCCGAGTGAGTTTAAAGCTTGCTTGGCGTATTTTCCGACTGGAACACTATTGGTATCCCCTGTACAGACCTTACCTTGTAGTACCTTACTTGGATCGAATCCTTTAACCATTTTAAGTGTTAGAGGATGATCTTTAGGGGTTATCAGCACAAGTCGGTTCCCTAATAAATTAATACGATCTTTGGCGTTAATGATTTGTTTATTCTGTAAATAATCCATCCACTGTATGTCTGCTGACATAAATACATCGGCTGGAGCACCTGCCTCAATTTGCTTCGCTAATGTTGAAGACCCAGCATAGGAGGGTTTCACTTGCATCTTATAATTTTTATCATCCCTATCGTATGTTTCTTATGTCTTTTGATCAGCATTTTCTATCCTCATATTTCGATATATTTCTAAAAACATATCGCTTGATAAAGATACACTAAAAATGAGATTTCGCTAATCATTCTTTTCAAATTTAAGGGAAATGTATCGGCTAGAATACTTAGTTAGCAAAGTATTTTAAGCTCTAATATCTCTTAAAATAGATTTATCCCTTTACCACCAAACTCTGCTTAGGCAACAACTTACAACCACATGACAAAGCATCATTTACTCTTGCCACAGCTTTACCCATCACTTGAACTGTGGGATCACCCGCAACAATTGTGGCAACTGTTTGATGTTTTGGACAAGTTGCTTTATCGCCAACACAAGCAACAGGAATGCCTTCAACTAAAAAACTACTATTTCCAGTAATTACTTGCCCTCCACCTGTCGTTGGACAGCCAATAACAATATAAGGTGTTGCCATGTGGATATCTCTCTTACACTTTTCAATTGATTAAAGTACTTCAAACTCGATTCGACGATTTTTTCTCCGTCCATCAGCAGTTGCATTGTCAGCGACTGGCTGGCTAGAACCTTTACCCTCTGTACTCAAACGATCGATCACAATATTTTTACTCACTAAATAATTTTGTACAGCTACAGCACGTTCTTGACTCAAAATTGTATTTTTAGCTGCATCACCAGAACTATCAGTATGACCAATAATTTTGACTTTCTTAGTACCTACTTTATTTAATGCTATAGCCATTTCATCAAGAATACTTTTACCTGCCGCAGTTAATATTGCACTTCCTGATTCAAATTCGATGATGCGATTTTTAAGCGCATCGTCAATAATTTTTTGCTCGGCTTGATTTACTGTAAGTTGTGCACTAAAACGATAAGGCTGTTGAACCAATGATTCAAATTTCGATGTTGTTGGTGTTATCTCATTCGGGTCAGTCATTTTTCCTGTCAATTCGATCTGAGTGCCACGAACATTCAATTGACCCTGCTTCACTTTTTTTAAATCAGAAGTAATGACTTGAGTAACAGAATCACTCCAATCATTAGGCGCAGAAACAGGTCGTACTTGTATTTTGTCTACGACTTGGTCTGCACCATAAACCGACTGCATTTTAGTTAAGATCGCCTGTTTGCTTGCATCATTCGGTACAACACCCTCTACGACTATCGGGGCAGCATTAATCGCGGCACTGTAACTTAAAACAGTTAGCCCAAAAGATAGTGTAGCCAATATCACTTTCGAATTATTTTTCATCGTTACTCATCTAAAAAAGTTTGTCTGAAAAGTTTTAAACCTTGATTTAGGCTCAACTGACGCTGACAAAGAGATTGCTCTAATGTCGCAAGACCTGCATTCTGTTCAAGATAAGCATCGATCCATTGTGCTTGAATCAAAGAAACCCAATGCTCACTCTGCATGTTTTGAGTGAAAATATCACTCAGTGCCATGATGTCTGCACCTTGAAAGCCAATAAACAGGAGTGGTTCATCGCGATGTAAAATCCCTATTAACACCTCGGTATTACTACTTCCTAAGAATCGACCAATCATTCCTACCCAAAAAGCAGCGATTTCATAACAATACATATGGTTATTAATTGGAAGAATCAGCACTTTATTTAAACGGCTTGTACCATTCTTTAAAATTGGCTGTAGCAAAAGCCCAAGACCAATCATACTTTGAGCCAATTCATACACATTAATCTTCATCAATTGAGCAAATGAATGCATCGTATGATTTTCATAAAAGCTATTACATTCAGTGGATGTAAATACTTGAATAACATTCGGTAAATTATTCAACTTTTCAATCATGATATTGGTATCAGCAATACTACGAAGCACTCTATTTCTTTGAAATAAATCCACCAAAACAGCTTTATAAATGTACGGCGCTTGCAAAAAGTTCTGGTATGGTTGTTCAACCTCGAGTAGCTGACTTACCATCATTGGAAAAGAACGTCCAGAACTGTCTTGACTGGCAATCAAATTTGCAGCCAAAAACATTGGCTCGGCTGGATTTGCAATAAAGAAGTCTAGTGCAGGTAAGGAAGCGTAGCGTTGTTTAAACTCAGGAGTACGCATTGCCAGCTCTAGTGCTTCAGTAATCCACTGATCAAGCACTTGGATCAAAGCATATTGACCTTTGGACTTAATGAAATCCCCTCTTGCAGGCGTCTTTCCATAATACAATGGGGTGCTTTTTAATTGCTGCATATCAGCACCTCTTGCTTAATGATGATCATCCCTATCATTGCTGTACTGCTCCTGATTGTGGTGATAAAACTGGCGGTGCTTTCACACCCTCTCCAGCTGGCGTTGCTTGCGCTGCAACAACACGAACAGCTTTGTCTGTTACCACTTTATCGACCAATTTCAATCCAGCATATCCACGACTAGAGCCAATATTTCCTGAGCTATTTCCACTGATCAATCTGAACTTCACTTTAATTGAAAGAGATGGCTCAGCCTTGCTCGTCCACGTCATTTCAAAGCTGCCATTTTGTTCTTTGCGTTGTGCCGCATCAATTAAACGGTTAATCCCATATTCGCCGGGCTCTTCAAAAATCGTATGCGTCTTACCTTCCAAATCAACAGCCGTGATACGCGCACCAGGAATCGCTCCCTTATTTGGCCAAACGAAGTTCACCCACTGCTGAATACCATTTTCAAAGACCATCCGCTGACCATCGATATCAATCGTGTAAGACAAATACTGTGGATTTTGTAATGGATAAAATTGGAAATTAGACTGATTTGAAGCAGGCGCAGCAGCAGGCTGATCTAAACTGCCTGTCGCCATCCCATTGATTGGTGCAACATATTGTTGGAAAGCCATAACAAATTGTGGATTTAAACTAATACCTAAATCTTTCCACGTTTTTGAAGTAAGAACGTATCCTCGGCGTATGACAAATGGATCTAAGGCTTCTTTAACAAACCTAGAAATGCTTCCAGTCTCACCAAAAATTTGAGCTATTTCATTACTTGTTGCTTGTAAAGTAACACCTGAGTTAAAGGGATATTTTTGACTTAAATTCGCTTGGAATGGTTGATAAGCTTGAATACCCCATAGTTTATTTAATTCATCCTGAGTCGGAACAATCAAACTTGCAAACGATTGCGTTAATGGTCCCATCAGTAGCTTTTGCAATAACTGCTGGTCAGGGTCTTTCAAACCGACCATCATTTTTTCATCAACATATTTCTGAGTTACATTAAAGACTGAGCTTTGATCATTAATGGTTTGTTTCACCAATGTCATCGCACTCGGCCCAATTTCACCAGCAGTTTTTAAATCATTAAACTTACTACGCACTTGAGCAAGATTGTTCATGTACTCATCAAACAACGATTTATCTTGCAAATCATCCCGCTTACGAACGAGCTGATAGAACATTTGATATTCTTGAGAGATCGCACCTTGCGCTTTATTCACTGCCTGTGCAGCAGCTTTATCATCTGTATTATTTAAAACTTTTCGTTTAAACCATGCCACAAAACCTTTTTCAGGCACAGCAAGTTCAGCTTGTACAATCGGATTATCCCAGTTCGTCTCTATTGCAATCCGTTGTAATAATGCTCGAATTGGCGAGTTTTCAGGTTCACCCAAAACATCAATCGTTTTTACTTGCTGGCTGAATTGATCGGCTTTTGCGTAATAAATACCGTTCAGAAACTTCTTCCACTCAGCTACATATTCTTGCTTATATAATGCAACCAATTGCTTACGAATCTGTTCAGGACTACCAGAGAAAGTCAAATCATCAGATTGATTGCTGTTCAGCACCCAATCCTTACTATCGGTTGGTTTATTTGCGGCATCATCAATCGCTTGTTCTACATATTCATCCCATGCTTTATGAGTAAATACACCCGGTAATGCATAACTTCCCAAAACAATATTACGGTTTTGTTCGCCTACGATTTGACCAACTGTGACTGCTGGGAAGCGTACTGCAGCACGCATTTTGATTTCGTTATAAACACGATCTCGCGCAGGCATACCACGTATGACAGACAATAAAACTTGGCGTGTTTGGTCCACCACTTGTGCATCTGTTTCTAACGTAGGGAAACCTTCTTGATTCGCTAAAGACATCGCATAAGATAAAATTTTCTCAGCATCTTGAATCATCTCACCACGCGGCATATCACCACGATTTGCATCTAACCAAGAGCGCCAAAATCTAGACACCTGATCACTCAAATGACTACTATCCATATATTCAGGATTGCTCAACATAAGATATGCTTTCAAGGCGTTATAGGCATCTTGAGGATTGGTATCTGATGGTTCTAAATATTGTTGGGTCTTGGCAACTTGTTTAATTTCAACATTTGCATGATTGGCTTTGAGCGTTGCCTCATTATTTTTCACACGCTGTAAATACTGTGCAATATTTTGCTGTGTCGGTGTTAAAACAATCTGCTGAATCCCTTTCAGATACTCAACTTTTAGACTTTCGCGTAACTGATTGCCTTGATATAAACCAAAACTAAATTTTAAAGGGCGATTTGCATCAAATTCATCTAGCTGTTGTAAACGCTCTTGCAAAATCAGTAAAGATTCAAGTTGGGTTGATAATTGTTGTCCAGATGCTTTTTCTAAATGTACAACTTTATCTAAATCCGCCTGTACATCTGCAATCAATTGCTGGTTATTTCGATATGACCATACCCATACGCCCAGAACCAAAGACACACCCACCAAAGCAGCAATAAAAGCAATATAACGCTGACGTTTTTTAGCAGGATTAATATGTTGTTTAACGAGATCCTTATCTCGTAAGATCACATTCGAGAAAAGACCTTGTAAGAAGTAACCATGATTAGGTGTAAGCGAAGAGTTTATTCCATCCTGATCTTGATTTGAGATTCGCTGTAATTGGAATTCTTGCGCAATATTTTCAGTCATTGGACTTTCAATAGCGCCTTCCTGTAAAGCACTAGTGAAATAAAAACCACGGAATACAGGTTGAAACTGGTAAGGATTTTCTTCGAATAATGTTCCAATAAAACTCTTCAACGCTGGTTTTAGCGTTTTAAACTCTAGTGGAAATGTCATGACGCTTGGTGAAATATTTTGTGAATGACGACGACTCAAATGCGTTGTACTAACACTTTTTAGTCCATCGTAAAGAATGCTGTAGTGCTTATCGAATAGTTCAACGGCATTATGAGATGAACTTTGCTCATAAGGTAAAGTAGCACCCCAAGCTTGATTGTATTCTTGAGATTCATAGCAATCAAAGAACTCAGTAAAACCAGCAATTAAGTCCATTTTTGAGAAAACTAAATAGACAGGAACCACAACTTCTAATTTTTCAGTCAAATCTTGAATTCGAGCGCGTAAGTTTTTAGCTAGTTTTAATGAACTTTCAGGGCTTTGACTAACCAACTCAGCAATACTGACAATCACAATAAGGCCATTTACGGGTGATTTTGAACGGTTTTTCTTCAAAATATTTAAAAAGCCTAACCATTCAGAATGGTCTTCAGAATAAACGGAATAACGCCCTGCTGTATCCAATAGAATACCTTCTGTTGAAAAGAACCAATCGCAGTTACGCGTTCCACTCAGCCCTGCTGAAACCATTTTTTGATGTGTTTCTTCAAATGGAAACTTCAATCCAGAATTATAAATTGCAGAACTTTTCCCAGCAGCAGGATTACCAATCACCATGTACCAAGGCAATTCGTATAAAGCAGCATTGCCCTTTTTGTCCCCCAATTTAGATTTACGAATCAATTGAATTGATTCTTTCACCTGCTGATTGATTAGTTGCAACTCGGCTTTATCTTTTTGTTGAGCATTTTCTGAGTTGCCTTCTTGCTCTATCGCATTAGCAAGCTCTTCGCCTTGTGCAGCATGGCGTTTTCTTTGTATTAACCAATAAATTCCATAAACAATTAGCCCCAAAGCATAAGTCGCAGCCAACGCCCAAAAGATATGGCGAGGAATAGAAGAATATGAGGAAATAAGCGCCACAAATAATGATAAAGCAATGATTGCCTTAGGATTTGTGATGTACTGCCATAGATAACCTAAAATGATGTACATTGAGTTCTCGAATTCTTAATAAAATTAATCAATCAGCAATTGCTACACTTTCCTGATCTGCTGAGACCTTAGGGAAAGTTTGAAAAAATGCTTTTAAATCTTGACTATAAACAAACGAAACGTATTTATCCGAAAGCTGAGCAGCCAGCAAAACTGCAAAAACTTTTGCGACATTCAACGTATTTCCAACTGCAGGTTTACAGTACAAATAATGATGTTGCTCAACTGAACTTTGTCCAAAAAACTGCTCAAGTCTCTTTACAACTTTGATGTTTGATCCATCTTCAGCAACAAATACAAATGGAGCTTCATCTTGATATTGTGGTAAATCATGGATATCTAGCTCTTTAAATATTTGATTTAAATTATTTTGATGAGCAACCAACTTTAAAGTTTTTAAAGGCTGAAACTGCTCTATTTCTAGACGGGGGTGCGCCACAAAACAACTACTGATAAATTCAGCTGGAATATACATTTTCGCACTCCAGCTCTTTTCATCGATAATATCCTGATCAATTTCAGAATCGACAGCAATCAACCATGAAATCTCATGAGGTTGTTTTTGAATACGATCAAATAATTCAAGTAAATATTGATCAGAAGATGCAGAACTCACAAAGTGATATTCGATTTGCAATTTTTGAGGAATGATTTCTAAATCATAAAAAATGGTTTGGATATATTCATTACAATCATGTTCATTCCACGTATGTAGGAGATCTTCAGACAGTAGGATATGTAAATTGAGTTTATCTATACGATAAACTTGTTGAACCTGCTGAGGTTCTAGATCTTCTTCACTATCATGCGTTGGATCAGTCCAAGCAGGATGCATACGGTATTCATACAGATTTTGGCTTTCATAGAATAAACTTGAAGCTTTTAAATGCTGAGAAACCCGCATGAGGAATTCAGTATTTTGTTCAATTTGATGCTGAAGCAATGCGGTAATACGTTGCTGACGAATTGATAGAAAAGCTTGCGCAGATTCTTCATCATGTTCGAGTTGTTGATCTAAATCAGCAACTCGATAAGATAAAATCGGTAGTCCTTGAAAATTCAAAAGCGCTGTATCAAGTTGCGCGCTAGTAAATTGTTTGATTCCCTCAACAATTGCATCATTTTCACCAAAAGAGTGATAAGCACTCGCAGCAAATACATTCAATGCTATCCATTGGCTAGATTGATTAACTTGCTCTGCATCAACCTTCTGATCACTCCTCTCATCTTGCTGACTCAATGCCTGCTGCTTTTTCTTCTTGCGATGTTGGTAAACGCTATAAACAAACCACGGTGAAAGTAAAACAACTGTGATAACAATAGGTAGAAAAATAAAATAATTAATTAAATCAGCAGATTCAGGTTGATAGTGTGTGTCACGCCAGTAAAAAATCACAATCAGAGCAACCAATACAAAGCAGCTCATTAAAGTTGCAAGGATTTTCTTGATCATTATGCCGCTCCCAAAAGTGCATAACGAGTTTCCTTGTTATGATGCAATTGTTCTGATGGCATTAGAAATGTACCCTGCCCCAACCCCAACTCATGACTAGAATCAAGACACAGAGGACTGACGTTATCTTTATCTAAAATCAACCGAACATCGATAAATAAAGTTGGGCTGCACCAAGTTTGGATGAGATCTTTTAATTTTTTATTTAATGGTTGGTTTGGTAAAAAAGCTAAATATTTTTCGCGTGATAGTGGACCAATTTGGATTTCAATCTTGCCATCTATCTGCTCAACCGTGTCACCACAAAACGTGTTCACACCAAGTAAACTTGGGTTTGTGCCCCCTAGCGTTGTTTTTTGATCTTCGCCTAACTTAAATTTTTCTTTTATAAATTCCTCAACATTGATTTGTTCATTAAAAACACAGGATAAAACGGTTTTCAAAGCATGAGCCGTGTTGTTTTGCCCTTGCATTAGACCAGAAAATTCAGCGAAATATTCATCTAAATCATGTTGTTGATGCTGAGCACGAACATAGCCATTCAAAGCATGCAAGATATCAAGATAATGATTTTCTCGTTCTATTTCATAACGGATAGGTAAATTATAAGTAAGACTAGCATCTACGTATTTAGCGGTGAGATTATGGTTAAATAAACCAAGAAATTCTTTAATCTCAAGCCGTTGTTGTCTTGAACTTTGCTTTACCTTATTGGTATATGTATATGGTAAAGCTCCTTGTGTTCCTGTTAAACCGACAATCAAATTAGTCAAATGAATACGATCATCTTGATAACTTAATTCTTCAATTTCTGTCGCAGGAAAACTTAAGCTAAAAGAAGTGTCGAACTTAAAATCAGCCGACCAATTTTTTACGCTACTGCTATTGGGCACATGACGCAATAATCGTGTTGACTGAATAAACTCAAATGTACTCGATCGATTAAAAACCTGATCAACTACAGAAGCGTCTTGCCACCAACGTTCTGAACGCATTGGTACATCTCCTGCTGATGAATACTGTCTTTAACCACGACATCGACGAAACTATTGATTTGGACTTTTAGATTAAAAATATGACTTAATAATTGAATGAAAATATATAAGCTATGTCCTCTAAATACACTGCTATTCACAGTCAATTCAGCTTGAACACCTCGAATAAACATTGGAAAAGGCTTTGCATGAACGAGCTTATTCGTTGTCGAGAAACTTAGACTTTTAAGCGCATCAATTAACAAAATATTTTCTTTGGAATGTGGCAAGTTATATAAGGCAAGTAGTTCTTTAACATGACTCAAAGCATCCCCTTTCATCAAAGCCAAAGTATTCAAAGATAAATGTGAAATGATGCGCCACTGTTCATTTTTATTTTGATCAAAATAAAATGGCGATGTCGGGCGCTTTAAAATCAGAGCACGTCTTGCCAGACTACTATCATTCAGATTTAGAATATTATTGCTTTGACTCAAAGCTTCATGTGGTAAATCACCATTCGAGCAAAGTAATTTCGTACTAATAAAATCTGATTTTATTTCATAGGGTTTTAGGTCTTTTGAAATGATTGAATATCCCATTTGCTTATGTTTGTTTTGGGAGGATAAATAATTCAATGAATAGAAAAATTGTACTTTGTCATTGTGATAATGACTCATTGCAAAAAAAGGTAATACAGGAAGATGAGTCTGCTCCTGATTTGTCTTTTCTCGTACCATATTCATTTCAACAACTGAGTAAACATGGTAAAGATCAGGATGATGAGCATCTGTAATCAGTGGATATTGCAATTGTGTATAAGAAATTTTTTGTGGTTCAGCCTGCTTTTCAAATAAATTAATCGCAGGTGTAGTAAATAATTTGAAGTTTGCGACATTCAATTCGGAGTAATTACGAACAACGGCTTGATCATTTAAATTGAGCTTAAGATGAATCAAGATTTCAAAATGATTGCTATTCCCTACCAGTGCCTTGAGTTGGCTTAGATCTAAGTTTAAATAATTAAACTTCTCTGGGAAGCAAAAATACTCCATCAATAAACGATAAGCATGGTGGGTATGCTGATCAACAGGCAACAAACTTTCTTGCTCAGTAAAGCCCATCACTTCAAAAGGATTATCAATTTGGACTAGCCGCTGCCCGACACGAACTGAAAAACCAGTCTCTTTGCGAAAAATACTATCTAAAACCTGCAATGGGAAATTAGAAATCGCATCTAAATAAATCGGTAACTTTTCGTCTAAAACCCAATTCTGCGCATCATTAAAGATTTCAAATTTTAAGCTAAGTGATGCATTTTGATTTAAATGCATATGGCTACTTGGAGACGTTAAAAACTCTAATCCTGAAAGTGTAATCGGCAATAATCGAACAGCATTCGTACTATTAAATTCACACTGAACTCCTTTAAAACTTCGAGATTTCAATGCAGTTTTTTGAGGAATGATATGTGCTGTTGTAAGTTGCTTAATTTTATTTAAATCTTCAAAACTAACGACCGTACATGCGGGGAAATGGCGTAAATATTGAGGAAACATAACCTCAAATAAAGAATGGGTAAAAACGTCATAACTATCCGCTAATTTTTTATCAATACGTGCGGCAATAAGTGAAAAAGCTTGAATAAGCCGCTCAATATGTGGGTCGTCAATTTGTTCTTGGTTTAATGACAGACGTTGCGCAATTTTGGGATATTTCTGCGCAAACTCTCTAGATTGCTGACCAAATTCTTGTAATTGTTTTTCATAATACGGTAAAAGTTGTTCTATCACGGTACGCTCACACTAAGTTCTAGCAGAAATAACATACTGCTGTGTTGTCGGTTTCAGTAAAGCGTCGAAAAAAACAGGTTCGTATAATGGATGAATGTTTAAGTAAGCTTGAATACTTAAACATAGTGATCCCATATTGTGACCATCTAATAACATCTCAACTTTGATCTGACGTAACCGTGGTTCGTGCGCAGCAATAGACTGTTCGATAGACTGACAAATTTTATCTCGATCCAAAGGATTTGCTGTTGAAAGGCCTACGAAATCAATAATTCCAAACTGCAAAATAGATTGTTTTGCCAATGGATAGTCATCCATGTCTTCATCAAACTGTGCAATACGACTATTAAGTAAATCCTCTAAATCACGAGCAACAGATTCTCGTAATTGCTGAATAGATAAACCTCTTAGATAGTCTTCATGCTCAGGAACTAAACGATCAAATAGTGTTGATCGAAATCCGTAGGGATATAAATGATCTAGATTCATGTCACAAAACAAAATATGGGAGAAATAGAGGCTAATGAATAATTAACCTCTATTAGAAAATCACGATATCTATTACGCAGCGTATGAAGCTGTGTTATTAGAAAGTGACCATTTCTTAGTAACAGCACCTTTCGCAGTACCATTAATATCTTGTTGATTATATGTCCACTCAACAGCAGCATATTTCAAACCAAATGCTTCTGTTGGTACACCTTCTTCATTTACAGTTGGCGTTACGCTTGATACAAGCACATGCTTCAATTTGATTTGTAAGTACTTGATGCGCTTATCACCATTTGCACGGTAAAAATCGATTTGTACTTCATCAAATGTATAACCGGCAGAACATGCTTCCCAAAGTTTAGGACTTGTAGCATCTAAATCTTTAACGAAGATCATGTCTGAGTGTTCAACACGTTCAGCAGTATGGCCACCAACACTACTCGAAGTAGCAGATTTTGGTTGGCGGATGTTGTGCGACCAAGAGTTAACTTCTAGCCAACCTTTGTGCTCAGAGTCACGAGACTCACCATCCACTTTATATTTGCCGCGAAACTCAACGTATATATCTTTCATTTAAAAATTACCTCTATTTATTTAAAGTTATTATCTAGCTGATCTCATTTTTAATTTGAGGACTGCGGTAGTTCAGTCACGAGTCGCAAAGAAACGGACAACTCATCCAGCTGGAAATGCGGTCTTAAAAAGACCACTGATTTGTAGTGACCTGGTTGAGCAGGATCTTCTACAACTTTTACTGATGCTTCACGAAGTGGGTATTGCGCCTTCGCCTCTTGAGAAGCACCATCATCAAGCAATACATATTGAGAAAGCCATTCATTCAAAAAGGCTTCAACATTTCCTGCTGATGCAAAACTTCCTACTTTGTCACGCATCATTGCTTTTAAGTAATGAGCAATCCTTGACACTGCCATGATGTACTGAATTTGGCTTGAAAGTGCTGAGTTCGCATTTGCGGTATCGTTGTCATATTTCTTCGGTTTTTGGGTAGATTGGGCACCAAAGAAAGCAGCATAGTCAGTATTTTTACAATGCACCAATGGGATAAAACCAAGATCACTGAGCTCTTTTTCACGACGGTCAGTAATTGCAATTTCAGTTGGGCACTTAAATACCACTTCACCGTCTGAAGTTTTGAATGTGTGAACAGGAAGTCCTTCAACTAAACCACCACCTTCAACACCACGAATCGCAGCACACCAACCATGCGAATCAAATGCATTGGTTAAACGTGTACCAAATGCATAAGCAGCATTCATCCAAAGATAATCATGATGATTTTCGCCTGAAACATCTTCAGCAAAGTTGAAGCCTTCTGTCGCAGTACCTTCTTTTGGATGGTACGGCAAACGACCTAAAACATGCGGCATAGTCAAAGCAACATAGCGAGAGTCTTCACTGTCACGGAAAGATCGCCATTGAACATATTCAGCAGTTTCAAAAATTTTAGATACGTCACGAGGTCGGTCGATATCAGTAAATGACTCTAGACCTAAAATACTTGGGCTGGCTGCTGAAATAAACGGCGCGTGAGCTGCTGCGGCTACATGCGATACTTGTTCTAATAAATACATGTCAGATGGCGTACGATCAAATTCGAAATCACCAATCAATGCAGAGTATGGCGCACCACCAAATGAACCATATTCTTCTTCATAAATCTTTTTGAACAATGTGCTTTGATCAAAATCCGTTGCACCTTGAAAGTCCTTAACCAATTCTTTTTTCGTCGTATTTAACATACGAATTTTGATCATTGGATTAGATGGTGTTTCTTGGCAGAAATAATAAAGACCACGCCAAGTAGACTCAATTTTTTGAAATTGTTCGTGATGCATAATTTGACTTAATTGATTTGAAATCAATGCATCAATTTCAGCAATACGTTTATCAATCGACAAAGTCATATTTTCAGAAACAGTGATTGTTCCTGCCATTACTTCTTTAGCTAACTCACCAATTAAACTTTTAGCGCGAACATGCTCATCATCATTACGTGCGATGCGACTTTGCTCAACGATTGAATCTAATAAATTATTAGAATCTGCGGCTACTGCTGTTGCAGCTAAGGCTTGTGCATTACTCATTTTCAGCCTCCGCACTTAATTGACGTACTTGGTCTGTATTTTGTAAGACCTCATCCAACAAATCTTCTAGGCGCTCACTGTTAGAGATTTTGTTACGGAGATCTGTTAAACGTTCACGTGCAGCAACTAATTTGCGTAATGGATCAACCTGCTGAACAACTTGCTCAGGTCTAAAATCTTCCATTGAGTTGAATGTCAAATCCACTGACATGCGACCACCTTCCTCAGTCAAAGTATTATCGACTTGAAAAGCAGCTCTTGGTGCTAAAGACTCCATAACTTCATCAATGTTATCTAAATCAACATTGATGAATTTTTTATCTTTTAATTTAGTTTTTTCTAATTCAGAAGCCGCAGAGAAATCACCCATTACACCAACAACAAAAGGTAATTCTTTTGACTCTTTTCCATCCCCAACTTCAACATCATATGTTAGCTGGACGCGTGGTGGTCGAATGCGTTGCAGTTTCTTCTGTACACTTTCTCTTTTCGCCATAACTCTATACCTCTGATTGTTATTTCAACGAATCGAATGGATTCGAACCTGTCTTTTGAACAGTATTTGGTTGTTTAGAAACAGTTGGGGTCACTGTTGTTTGACGTTTCGTAGTCGTGTTGACCTGATTTACTGTTTTTCGGGTTGATTGTGTAGTCCGAGTTTTCTGCCTATTGGAGGTACGGCGAGAATTCGTAGTTTGCTGAATTTCTTTTTGAAGTGACTCATCCGTAATTGCTTTACTTGTCGATGTATCTGGTGCCGGAATTGCACTGCGAATATTGTCACTCAATTGCTTTGCAGGCGGATAAGTTGAGTCATTACTGAGATAACGCATTTCTTCAGAACGCATATGCTTTAAAGCATTATTTGCAATTTCTACACTTGCAAGAAAAGTTACATCTGTGAGTGTCGCGCCTCGCACGTTTTGTTGTTGCAATTGATTTGCTAACTGCAATGCATTCATGGGTTGCTTTAACTGATACATACGCATGGCCGCTTGAGCTAACAAATCATTAACTCGCGAAGCATTGTCTTTATCACACACCTGTTGGTAAATATTTAATAACTCTTGATCCGTCTGATTCGCAGCTAATGGGTTGTGTCTAATACACTTACTTTTTAATTTAATTGGCTTAATTTCTTGATCTCCAGCATAAACAGAGCTGTCTACCAGACAAATCGTTATACAAAGAGTTGATATTAAAATACCTTTTTTCAAAATATGCCTCATCATTATTTAGTTTATAATTGAAGAGTGGACAATTATTGTTAAAAAACCCTCTTACTCGTCAATTTTTATACACACAGAACATTTCGGCGAATTTAACAAAAAAATCACACAGAAAGTCAATACTAATTACGTTTATTAACATTATTATTTTTTTGATAGAATTTTTTTTTATAATTCTGATGCAATTTTTGTTTAAAAGTGACAATTTTTGTAGTAGAATAATCTGTATACCTTTGCAAGGTTTAGATAAGTTTTTGATTTTATTCAAAAAATATATATTCAACATAACAAACATATCAAGTCAAAATTTATGAACTAGTGCTTGGTATTCGAAAAACTTGTGAGTCTTAAATGAGTAACCTTAAGGTTTTAATTACAAAACTATCCCAACCTACTCGTTCAGCTTTAGAAAAATCTGCAAATTATTGTATTAACCAATTGAATTATGAAATAGAAATAGAACATTTATTTGTAGAATTATTAAATCAAAAAGAACCCAATGATTTACTTATTTTATTAAAGAAAAATAATATATCTTACGAAGCATTAATTAATGATTTAAAAGAAACCATTCTATCCTTACCCAAAGGAAATACTAGAACCCCTATTTTTGCAAAATCTATCGTTAAATTATTTGAACAAGCATGGTTATTAGCCTCTGCGGAACAAACACCTATCATTCGCAGCGGCCACTTGCTTGTTGCATTACTAACTGCACCTGATTTGCAACAAATTGCCGCGAGAGCTTCAAGTTTATTTGAGCTATTCCCAATAGATACAATGAAACACAAGTTCCTTGATATTTGTGAACAAAGTAGCGAACAAACCCAAATAGAAAATAGCCTTTCAATAGATGGGCAACAGAATAAATCTCAAAATGCTCCGATCCCTGTTAAGACGCCAGCCCTAGATCAGTACACAATCAATTTGACCGAAAAAGCGCAAAAGGGATTGATTGATCCAGTGATTGGTCGTGAATTCGAAATTCGTTTAATGCTGGATATTTTGATGCGTCGTCGTCAGAACAATCCAATTTTGACAGGTGAACCGGGCGTAGGAAAAACGGCTGTTGTTGAAGGCTTAGCTTTAAAAATTGCTCAAGGTCTGGTTCCAGATGCACTCAAGAATGTACATATTCATGTTTTAGATATGGGATTATTACAAGCAGGTGCTAGCGTAAAGGGTGAATTTGAAAACCGATTAAAACAAGTGATTCAAGAGGTTCAAGCATCAACACATCCTATTATTTTATTTATTGACGAAGCGCACACATTAATCGGTGCTGGTGGTCAAGCGGGACAAAATGATGCTGCAAATCTACTTAAGCCTGCTTTAGCACGTGGTGAGTTAAGAACGATTGCCGCAACAACTTGGGCTGAATATAAACAATACTTCGAAAAAGATGCGGCACTTAGCCGTAGATTCCAAGTTGTCAAAGTTGAAGAACCCACAGAAGAAGTTGCTATTGATATGCTACGTGCCATGATCCCAGTCATGCAAAATCATTTCAATTTACATATTGATGATCAAGCAATAATTACTGCGGTTCAAGCCTCTCATCGTTACATTAGTGGTCGACAACTTCCAGACAAAGCGGTTAGCGTATTAGATACGGCAGCAGCCCGTGTTGCATTAACCCAGAATGCTCAGCCAGTTCTTCTGGATCAACTTAAAGCACAGCAACACAACTTAAACCTTGAGCAACAGATTTTAATTCAAGAACATCAGCATTTCCCAATTCATCATGAACGATTAGAGTCACTTAAACAACAACTTGCGACTTTAGATCAAGATATTCAGGCAACAGAGGAAAAATGGCAGCAAGAATTAAAACTTGTACAAGAAATTAACCAACTAAATACTCAATCTGAGGATGAATCAGCACATTCTAAAATTGAGGCTTTAAGGACAGAATTAGAGCAACTGCAAGGCCAAGCACCATTGGTATTTGAACGTGTAAATGCACGTATTATTAATGAAATTATTTCTGACTGGACTGGTATACCTGTTGGAAATATGGTCAATGATGAAATTAAGCAGATTTTAACCCTTGAAGATAAATTAGCAGAACGAGTTATGGGGCAAGACTATGCCCTGTCACAACTCGTACAAGGAATCAAAACTTCTAAAGCAAAATTAGAAGATCCAAATAAACCACAAGGTGTTTTTTTGCTGGTTGGTCCAAGTGGTGTAGGTAAGACAGAAACTGCGCTCGCGCTTGCAAATGAACTGTATGGTGGTGAACAACATTTGATTACGATCAATATGTCTGAATATCAAGAAGCACATACTGTTTCATCTTTAAAAGGTGCGCCTCCAGGTTATGTCGGTTATGGACAAGGTGGTGTCTTAACTGAAGCTGTGCGCCGAAACCCATATAGCGTGGTTCTATTAGATGAAATAGAAAAAGCACATAGTGATGTTCAAGAACTTTTTTATCAGGTCTTTGATAAAGGTATGCTTGAAGATGGAGAAGGTCGTATTATTGATTTTAAAAATACCACGATCTTGTTGACCTCAAATACTGGTTCAAGCGCGATTATGCAAGCTTGTTTAAACCAGCCTGTTGAAGATTGGCCAAATGCTGAGGATCTGATTGAGCATCTAAAACCAAGTTTATATAAACAATTTAAACCTGCTTTTATTGGACGTATGCGAGTTGTTCCATACTTTCCATTACATGATGACCTACTTGTTCGAATCATTAAACATAAACTTAGCAAAATTATTCAACGTATTGAAAACCAATATGCAACGGCTGTTGAATATTCTGATGACCTCATCGAATTACTTTTAAGTCGTTGTACTGAAGTTGATAGTGGCGCACGTAATGTCGATAACATTTTGAATTCAAGTGTATTACCTTCTCTCGCGACTGAGATTTTAGTGGCATTAGCTGAACATAAACTCCCTAAACGTATCGTAATTGATGTTAAAGATGATGATATTAGCTATCAATTAGATCCAGCAGAGAAAGTCACTAAAAAGCGCACTAGTAAGAAAACTAAAGCTGACGTTTAGTAATTTAAAGATTGAGTCAACATTGTTATGTACATGGATATATCATCTCTCCTCATCCCAATTTACGAGCAAGCGCCGTGTGGTGAGGATTTTTCTTTTTCCAATGAGTTTCATGCAATTAAAAAAGCAAAAACTCAAGATGACCTACTATTAGATCAAGGTGATTGGGTTACTGAACCTAAACAAGCGGATTGGGATTTTGTTGCATCTACTTCAGTCGATTTACTTCAATCCAAAAGTAAAGATATTCGCTTACTTACTTGGCTCTCTGAAGCTTGGGCCAATCTTTATGGTTTTGAAGGGATCTCAAAAAGTCTTGAATTAAGTCATCAACTCCTTGAGCAATATTGGTTAAGCATACATCCAGAAGTAGAAGATGATGACTTAGATCAACGCATAGGTTTATTACAAGGCTTAATTAACCAACTTCCTTTATTAATTAAGAAAGTTCCGTTAATCAATCAAGCTCCTTTCTATCATCTTTTAGATTATGACAACTTTCTCTATCATGAAAATATTCGTCGCAAACAGAGCGATGAATATGAGAGTTCGCAGAATTCAACAGAGTTAGAATTATTTGAACAAGCTGTATCGAATACCGATAAAAATATTGTTATCAAAAATTACCAATATTTTAATGAAATACTCCAGCAATGGTCTGTTTTAAAACAAGTATTGGATGACTTATTAGGCTTAGACTCACCAAGTTTTGCTTCAATAGATTCAAATTTAGATAACATTCATATCAGTCTGAAAAAAATTTATAAAACAGAGAACTTTGTGCAAACTTCTCAGCAACACACAACTGTGACTGAAACAATAATGGCACCGACAACAACCGAAATATTGACGCAACAAAGCATTCCTCAAAACCAAATGTCTTTTCAGCCTCAAGTTCAATCCCACATTGAGAATCGTGAACAAGCAATGCGAGTGTTACAGGACATTGCAACTTACTTTGAGAAAAATGAACCTCATAGCCCTGTTAGCTATATGCTGCAAAAAACAATTAAATGGAGTCAGATGCCACTTCATGAATGGTTAACACATGTAATTAAGGACGAACATCCGCTACAAATGTTGCAGGACACATTAGGTGTTCAACCAAAGAATGAATATGAATAAAGATTGGTAAGTAAAGATGTTTAAAGCAGAAAAAGTATTGTGGGGTGAAGGATTATTTTTACGCCCTCAACATTTCCAGATCCAAGATACCTATCATGAGCAGCGTTTAAATCATACTGTTCGTGCGATGATCCCCCATGCTTATGGCGTACAGAAACTAAAATTTGATTCTATACAACTTTCTACACACGTACTTGCTTTAGAAGATGTAGAAATTATTTGGCAGGACGGTGAAATCTACCACGCCCCTGCGCAAGATCTGTTACCTGAACCACTTTTGCTAGATGATCTAAATCTCCAAGGTGAAATGATTGTTTATTTGGCTTTGCCAATGTTACAAGCAAATAAAAAGAATATTGCAGATGATACTCGAACCGTATCAAGCCGTTATCATAATTATTTAACGGAAACCCATGATTTATTTACAGACGCAAGTCCTGCAGAACTCAATTTATTACGCCGTAGAGCTGAATTCAAATTACTCGAACCACATATTCAACCCAGCCAAAATTTGGATGGTTTCTTATATTTAGCGATTGGCAAATTAAAACGTCAAAGTTCTGGCAGCTTTGAACTTGATCAAAAATTTATTCCACCCATTTTACATATTGCAGCTTCAGAGTCTCTAACTGGAAATCTAAAACGTACGCTGAATGTCATTAAGGCAAAAATTAAAACGATCCAAAGTAATAATCGTGAGAATGAACAAAAGCTGATTGAGTTCCGTTCTGGTGATATTGTCTCTTTCTGGTTAATTAATGCCTTAAATACCGCTTATGCAGGTTTAAATCATCTTCAACAATATCCATTGGTGCATCCTGAACGTTTATTCGCTGAATTGCTGAGACTTGCAGGTTCACTGCTGACATTTTCCACTGCTTATGATGTTGATCATTTACCACATTACCAACATCAACAGCTGCAAGACAGCTTTCAAAAACTGGATATTATTTTAAGAGACTTGTTAGACACTATTATTTCAAGTCGTTATTTCAATATTGCATTAAAAGAAACTCGACCATCTTATTGGGTCGGTAGTCTTGAGTCAGACAAAATTACCCGAGATACACGGTTATATATTGCTGTTTCAAGCAGCATGATGCAAACCCATGAACTTATTCAAATCGTTCCTTTACGCTTTAAAGTTGGCAGTACCATTGACGTGGAGCAAAGGGTTATTGCTGCACTTCCAGCTGTACCAATTCATCACTTAATGCAAGTTCCTACCGCAATTCCTGTGCGTTCTGGAGTGAGCTATTTTGAAATTGAGCCACATCATGAACTGTATCAACGAATGCTTGAATCAGAAACGATTTGTGTCTATGTCCCTGCGGGCTTTCAAGACATTAGCATTGAACTGATTGCTGTAATGAATACCTAAGAGAATAGCAATGACGCAACATCCTACAGGCATCCCGTCTTTATTTGATGATGGTAAAATTGGTTCAGGACTTCCAAGTTCTGATCACACGCAAAATAAAATTCAAGCAACGAATTTAATTGATTTATTGCATGATGGCTTTTACCTCGTCTTCTTGCTCCGAAACAAATATATTCCTTCAAATCCAAATGATTTTCGTGAAAAGATTTTGGATTTACTCAATCGCTTCGAACAACAAGCGAAACGATTACAATTTCCTGCTGATGATATTCACGATGCAAAATATGCCTTTTGTGCTTTAATCGATGAAACTATCGCGACACAACAAGATGCCGCTTACTTTAATCTGCAAAACACATGGTTAATTAGCCCATTGCAGCTTAGTTTGTTTGGCTCACAACTGGCAGGCTATCGTTTTTTTGAAATTCTCGAACAACTCCGTAGTCGAGGAAAAGAACGTTTAGCATCGCTAGAAGTTTTTCACTACTGTTTACTTCTTGGTTTTCAAGGTAAGTATCGTTTGGAATCAGTGGATAGTCTAAACCATCTAGTTGCTCGTGTCGGTGATGAAATTGATTATTTAAAAGGAAAAAAAGCCGCCTTTTCACCTTTTGCTGCGATCCCTGATCAAATTAAAAATATTATCCATCATGAGTTACCATTTTTGTGGATTTTGATCTTCTTATTAATATTCAGTGTACTGACATTTTCAGGACTGAGATTTATGTTGTCAAAACAAAATCAAAGTGCTTTATCGCCTTATCAGAATGTTATTTCAGCACCAGCTGAAGAAGCACATATCACCATCCATTTACCTTAGTTGATAGCGCATGATTCAGGAAAAACCAACTTCTTTACGCTTATTACAAACCAATAAGAAAAAAAGTCTATCTCCTATCATTTATGTTTTGATTGGATTTATTTCAGGTGTAGCTTTTACTTTATTGATTAGCTTTGTTTTCTTTATGTCGCAACAGAAAAGCAATACAGAAGTAAATAATGTCCAAACGGAGCAAGAACACCCAGTATTACCAGTTGAAACCAAAAATGAATCATCAAAAGAAATTGTTGTAACCCCAACTCATGATGATGCTATGGGAGCAGAAGAGGACAATAATCTCGTACAACCTGGCAGTAATGACTTAAATAAGTTCTTCCAGCATGCACCAGCAGTACCTATCGCCCCAACAGAACAAAGGAGCTCTCCATTTGCAAATGAACCAAATAAAAAAGTGGCACATCCACCTTTAGTTGTTAAATCAACTACGACAGCAAACAGAACAACCTCACCGCAAAATAACAATATTTCGAAATCTATCCAAACAAACGAACCTAAATCACAAGTTACCGAACCAGAAGTTGAAGCACCTCAAGCAACAGTTCAAATTAAAGTGACGCAAAAACCTTTTACAGTGAACGAACTCCATTAAACAATGATTTGGTTTATTGCAATCTGCTTCATAAGTGTCGTCATTACACTAACACTATTAATGTCACACGAATTGCGTTTTAAAGTTAAGCAAAGTTTGCTGTCTGTGATTCCTGATAGTAAGAAGCGATTAGCAAATGCAATGCAGTTTGCTGAAAATATGCATCAAGCAGCATCTCCTTCACGAATCCAGTCGGATTGGCATTTACAACAATGGTGGATCTTAATTGCAGGTTTCTTTTTATTTTCTAGTATTCTGATCTTTGCATTTACACGGCCAATTGATTCTACTCGAATCGAAGCAGAATATTTGAAGGAAACTGATCCGCAAATATATGCGTTACTCGATGGAGAAATACTCAGTCCTCCACCAGAAGTAGATGAAACACTAGTTCAAGATGCAATTGTTGAAGCAACTCGATTAGAGCAAGCATATCAGGCTCAACATAATATGAGCATTGATGCATCTCAAATCGAGATTCCAATAACACACTCACATGGCAGTTTAGACTCGCCTCTTGTTGATCGTAAATGGGATAAAATTAATCCTCGTTATAAACAACGTCTACTTATGGTCTTTAAAATCATGAAGGAACAACATGGGTATGACCTTGTGTTACTGGAAGGTTATCGCAGCCCAAGTCGACAAAACATGCTAGCAGGCAATCCAAATACAACACGTGCTAAAGGTTATCAAAGCTATCACCAGTTTGGGCTTGCTGCCGATGTCGCATTTAGACGTAATGGAAAAATTGTGATTACGGAACGAGATCCTTGGGCAATGCGCGGCTATCAACTTTATGGGGAAGTTGCAGAATCTGTAGGATTGACTTGGGGTGGCCGTTGGAAGTCAATCAAAGACTATGGTCACACTGAATATAGAATGCCTGGTTTAAGAAAAACCAAAGAAATGGCAGAGCAACTTATTGCCGAAGGGCAGTTAACGGCAAGTCAATCTTAGCTTGTGTTTTAAATAAAAAATTAAGGCTTGTACTTCATCAAGTATTTAAAATATATCTATCTAAACTTATTTATCTAAATAGATATATTACAAAGATAGTTAGCTATCAATCTTATCAAACTGACGATCAACTAAACTCAATCGTCCACGTACAACATCTGACAACAAACGCCAATCTGAAATAAAGCTATATAAAGGTTGCTTGAAACTTGCTGGCTTATTATGTTCAAAGAAGAAATGCCCCACCCATGCACAAGCGTAACCAGATAATAAACCATAAGCCAAATATTTTGCCTTGCGTTGGCGGATAGCTTTACTCCAGAAATACAAACCGATCGAACTGCCTACCACATGCAAACGGCGGCTCGTAATATTTCGATGCTCAGTTAAATAAAAACGGTAAAACTCATTGTAGTTTTTAATAGGCAAAGAGAATTCCACTGGCTGAGGTAAATTTGCTGGTGCATTCATTTTATGATCATCCTAATCTTCTAAGGCTTAGCACACGTTAATGCATTTTTTGTTCAAAATAAAGTCATTGCATACCATCCTTTTCCAACTTAAAACAACTTTACAATGATTGTTAAGATCAACAGGTTATACTCATTTTTATATTTATTAGTCTCATTGATCAGGAGTCATTACATCATGGAAATAGAGTTAAAATTTCAACTTCCTGAATCTAAGAAAAAAAATGTCTTACAAACTTTAAATAAGCAAAAAGCACAGAAAATTCGTTTACAAGCTAAGTATTACGATACAGCAGACCGCCTACTTGCGAAAAATTACGTTGCAATTCGTCTACGTCAAGAAGGTGAACATTGGGTACAGACCTTTAAAGCTGCGAGCAAAAATCATTTACAGCGTATCGAAGAAGATATTTTCTTGGGTAAATGCGCAGAAGAACCTGAACTCGATCTGTCTCTTTATAAACATAACCAAACTGTTAAAAGTGTCCTACGTGATATTTTGGGTAATGATGCTCCAGAATTAATCTTGCAGTTTCAAACTGATGTACAAAGAAGCTTTCATGTATTTGACTTTGAGAACTCAAAAATAGAAGTCTGCTTAGATGACGGAGGAATCCGTACACCTACCGATCAAGCAAAAATCTGTGAGGTAGAATTTGAACTGAAACAAGGTTCTGCTCAAGATTTAATTCTTTTCTCTAAAACTTGGGTAGAAAAATATCAGTTATGGCTCGATGTAAGAAGCAAAGCAGAACGCGGTAATTTATTGGCTATTGGCAAAAAAGTTTCTCCTGCCACCAAAGCTAAATCGTTAAATTTAGAATCAAATGCCAGTGCCGAACAAGCAATAAAACAGATTATTGAAAATACCTTGAACCATATTCTGCCTAATGCAGCTGCGATTGCAGATGGTGTAGCCGAAGCGACTCATGTTCATCAAGCGCGTGTAGGATTACGCCGCTTGCGTTCTGCTTTGAAACATTTTTCCAATTGGTCGACACAAATTGATCCAACATGGGAAAGCCAATTAGCTGAAATTTTTCAAGCTCTGGGAGAATCTCGTGATTTTGATGCAATCAAAGACGCTGTCATCCCTTTGGTTCAACAGGTGTCTCATTTTGAATTTGGGCTGATCACTAATCAGCCAAATAACATTGCCCAACAATTTAGTCATCCCAAAACAACTCAGTTATTTTTATCACTATTGAACTTTATGTATAGTGAAAATGAACATAAAGCCAAACTATCTAAACAGGCGGCAAAAAGCTTATCTCAATTGTACGCCAAAATTCTAAAAGACTCGGCTCAGTTTCTGGATCTTCCTGTTGAGCAGCAACACCGTACTCGCAAACGTGTTAAACAATTGCGTTACTGCATCGACTTTATTGCAGGTCTTTATCCTGAGAAAAATATCCAACCGTTTTTAGATAAACTGGAACCGATTCAGGAATATTTAGGATTTTATAATGATCTTTATGTTGCTGAAAAAATCTTTGAGCAACAAGCAGTAGGACAATCAGAGTTTCTATTTGCATTAGGTTGGGTCAAAGCACAACAACCGCATGTTGCAAAGAAAGCAGATAAAAAGCTGAAAACTCTATCTATTCAAGACGCTTTTTGGTAATAAATTTTCATTTTCTAAGTTTATTTCATATCGGAGTCATGCCGACTTTTCATTCAATTTCAGAAGATACCTTCAGAGACCTACCTTGCGAAACGTTGTTTCTCATTTCGGGAAAAGTAGGTAAAACCTGAGTTGCGGTTATAGCAACGTAAGATCTACAAAACCTGAGGTACGAATAGCAAAGATTAATAATCTTTGCCGTACCGCAAGGTGAAAGCTTGCTTGAGCATGAGCTACGCACTTCGTTTGTCTTGCGCTGTGCCAAAGCTTTAATCGCTTTGGCTTGCTCAGGTTGTAGATGACGCTCCCGACACTCATATTTGCGAGTAAAATACTCAATTAAATCATTTACCGATACTTTCCAAAAATTTTCCAAATCCCATTATCTGCAATCGGATCACTATAACTATCATTACGTTGCTTACGTGGCTTATCCCGTGCATCTACTAATTTAAAATGTGGCTCAACACTCAGAATCACGCCATTCATATAAAAACGTGTTCGTGTATATTCACTTTGTCCATGCTGAAACACATAAGTTCTTAAATCAATAAATTCACGATGGGCGACTAAAGCTGCCGTGTCATCACTTCCCAACCATTCCTGCATCGCAAAGATTTGATCCGTGTCAAACTGCCCGCATTTCTCCACCAAAGCAGCCACACCACGAAAGGTCTTTGACTCTTTAGCTCTCGTTTTATTAATACGAATTCGATCTACATGAAAGAAAAATAAAGGCAAATTCAAATGGCTTGGTAGATGAATCGCTTCCACAGCTTCATCTTCCATAAATGGCTGACACAACTGCTGTGCTCTTTCGATCAAAGGCTGCCATTGACGATAATATTCTTCAACTTCTTCTTTCAATCCATAATAAATTGGCAAACCTTCGACATGCTGCAAGTATTGTGGTGGATAAATATGTTGACGAAGTAAGGCTATATCTGTTTTTAGACTTTGAATGGCGATCGCATCTTGCATCATCTTGATCCGTATTGCTTAGGCTATTTTAGATTAAGGCAAAGGTTTAGTTTCGACAAGGCTTTGTCTATAATAATGTGTCTTATTTGTTGTTTGGAATTACCATGTCTCAAAAAATTAATGCCACTGATGTAACGGAAGAAGAAGCTTTAAATGCGGTGTTTTTTGAGCGTGCGGATGAGTTTATCAAGCAAGCTAATGATTTCTGTCGCCCACCAAAAGGTCAACAAGCAAAGCCAGAAGAATTACGTGGTCAAGTTAGCGCGGCTATGTTATTCGCCACTGCTCGTTTTAATACGTGGGTTGCTGCCAATAACTTTAAAGATGGCGAAGAAATGCGTGAAGCGAAAGAACAAGTGATGTCTTATCTACTCCAACAATTCCAAATGATGTTAGAAGATAATTTTGATGAATATTGCGAACAATTTGAAAACTATCTTCGCTTCCGTAAAAACGAAGACTTCCACGCACATAAGCATGATCACTAATTCGAATGTACGGGAATGACTATTTCATTCCTCAATAAGAAAAAGGCATTGAATATTTCAATGCCTTTTCATTTAAAATGCAGTATTAATCAAATAACATGTGTATGCAACAAAACTAAATAGCCAGATACTACCTTTAACGCGTCCAATCCGCCCTTGCCCTTTAAAGCTCAACGTGAAAAGTAACAAGCTCAATGTCAGTGTACCCATTACAACCATATCGCGCTGTAAAACTTCTGGCGGCACTATCGTAGGATGAATTACGCCAGCAAGCCCAACCACAGCAAGTGTATTAAACATATTTGAGCCGATCACATTGCCAATCGCAATATCAAGCTCTCCTTTTCGGGCCGCAGCAATAGAAGATGCCAACTCAGGTAAGGATGTACCAACAGCAACAACGGTTAAGCCAATAATCAGCTCGCTCACACCAAAAGCTTGAGCGATTTCTACTGCTCCCCAAACCAATAGTCGTGAACTAATCACTAAGACAATCAGACCAAAAATCAACTGAAATATTGATGTCTTTAAAGGGACTTCTTTCTCTTGTAATTGGTGATCAAACTCATGACTTAATACATCACTTTGGTTCCGCATTCCTTGCCAAATCGTCCAGCCCATATATAGAACAAGCATCAACAGCATAATAATGGCATCATTTCGACTAAGTACACCATCAAAGATCTGGAAAATACAAATACCTGTCACAAGCAATAACAGGGGAAGTTCTTTACGCACGACAGTGGAATGCACCATGATCGGTTGAATTAGAACAGTAACACCAAGTATTAATGCAATATTTGCGATATTGGAGCCATAAGCATTGCCTAATGCCAGTCCTGGATTGCCATCTATCGCAGCCATCACAGAAACAACAATTTCAGGTGCAGACGTCCCGAAGCCAACAATCACCATACCAACCAATAATGGTGGCATACCAAAATGACTTGCGGTTGCTGAAGCGCCATCAATAAACTTGTCTGCGCTCCAGACTAATAATACCAATCCGAGAATGACCGCGATCACAGCCCAAAGCATGATTTGTTCCTCTACTTATAATGATCAACATCATAACAATTGATTGTACGCATAATAAAATGCAAGTAGAAAGAAACGTTCTATCTACTTGCATCTAAGTAAGGTTGCGGGCTAAAGCTAACCCACTATATTCAATAAATTATTGAGAATTCTGGGCCTGCCCGTATTGATCAGCCATCACCTCAACAAAATGATCTAGCTTGATGTATTTTTTAATCACCGCATCTACATCTGCTTTGGTTAATTTCGCAAGTGCTTGATCTCGAGTAGCACGATCGAGTAGCGTTTTATTACGTTCTAATTGACCAGTGAGCATTCCATGAATATTTCGTTCATCTTCTAAAGAAGTCACACGTTTTTTCATGATGTCTGCTTTTGCAGCTTCGACTTCTTGTTCAGTCACACCTTTACTCAAAAGCTCATTCAACACTTTATGTACAGATTGAGAAACTTGATCAGAACGACCAGAAGTGTAGTTTGCCGTAATACTTAGCGTACCATCATTCACATCTGGATCTAAGTCTAAGCCACTACCAAAACCGTAAACTAATGCATTCTTCTCGCGTAGCTCTTGCGCTAAACGAGAAGACAATTGCGAATTACCTAGAATATGACTGAGTACAATTAATGCTGGTGCATCTTGATGATATGAACCTACAGGAAGTGCCAAAATACTTTGATAACTACCAAACTCACGCTGTTCAGAAAGTGCATGAACTTTCTGTGCTTTATAGACGGTATATTGCCCAGTTACCTTTTCATAAGGTTGCTTTGATTTCCAAGAACCAAAAGCTTTATGCAACGTTTTTTGCATTTTCTTCGCATCAAAATCACCTGTTACAGCAATCTGAGCATGATCAGTAACAAAGAACTGATCATAGAATTGTTTTACTTGAGCTTGAGTCGAATTACTGATTTCTTTTTTCGCAAGTTCAGGTTCAAAGTGATAACGTAAATCACCCGGCTGATAAATCTCTAAAATTTTAGAGAGTGTCATTGAAGCCACTACCGCAGGTTCAGTATATGGTCGATCTAAAACAGACAAGCTTTGATTTTTTGCTAGGTCAAATTCCGTTTGCGAGAATTTTGGTTGCTTAATGACATCAATAATGAAGTTTAAGAAATCCTCAAATTTATCTTTCTTCGCTTGAACAACGATCGTAAAACCATTGCCGTTTGAACTGACTGATGCACCACCACTTGCAGCAATGGCTTTATCAGTAATTTCCTGCAAGGTATGCTTCTCAGAACCACGCAGCATTAAATAGCTGGTTAAATCTAAAGTAACACCTTTGCCAAACAATGATTTTTCGTTACCGAAATCTAAGCTAATCGTCGCATAGGTTTTATCATCACGAGTCGATGTTGGGAACAAAGCATAACGAATCCCATTTTTTAACTCACCGCGTTTGATCTTCTGCTCATTCTTTTGCAATTCTTGTGCAGACTGGGCTACAAACTGAGCAACCTCTTGTTTATAAACGCTTGGATCTTTCATTGGTTCAGGCTTTTCAGCAGTTTGATCCAAAGTTTTTGGTTTATCCTCTGCTTTTAAAGTCATCGCTTTCTTTTGATCTTCAGGCGTAGGTAATATGTCGCCTGAAATACGATGTGATGACACTAAAAACTGTTTCAGTGTTTTATTCGCATCATCAAGTTTTAAATCTTGAACTGCTTGTAAATCTTTAAAATATTGATCCCATTGACCATGAGATGAAACAGCATAATCACTTAAACGAGAACCTAAAGCCACCGCATCATTCATAATAGTATCAGCAGAGTTTTGGGTGATATTTTTAATGCGTTGCAATTCAGCTTCAGTAAATGGTTGGTTATTTTCAACACCGACTTTTAATGATTCATCGACTTTTTTAGCATCATGATTTGGTGCGTAAATTGCCCCCATAAACACAACATTAAAATCTTGATCTAACCATGTTGTCGATTGCACAGCGGTGCTTATACCCGTTTCAACCATACTCTTATACAGCACTCCACTGGGTTGCATTGTATATAGTGCAGGTGCGAGTGCTAAAGTTGGTTGTAATGCTGTATTTTTTCCATTCATGTAAATATGGAATTTGGCTAAGTCACTGCCCTTTTGAACGGTAAACTGACGTTGTTCAATTCTACTTGAATCTAAGACTGGCACTTGCACTGGTGCAGGTACAGGACGAGCAGCAATTGGACTGAAGTATTGGTCGATTTTGCTTAAAACTTCAGCCTTATCAAATTTTCCTGAAATCACCATCACTGCATTATTTGGTGCATACCATGTTCTATAAAACTGATTCAGCTCATTCATTTTTATAGATTTTAACTCTGGTAAATCACCAATCGGCAAACGACCTAAATATTGATTGCCATAAGCGGCTTTCCACATCTGATCTAATAAAACAGCAAAAGGTTGATCCATACGGATTTCACGTTCACGTTTTACGATTTCAATTTCAGAAGGAACGAACTTTTCTTGCAACACCAATTTATCCATACGCTCAGACTCAAGGTATAGAATTTCATTCAATGCATTTTTTTCAGGGCGAACAATATTTAAGTACTTAGTCGAATAATAATCCGTACTGGCATTGGTCATTAATGTGTATTGATCTAAACGGCGCTGGAACTCTTCACCTTTAACATTTTGTGTGCCTTTAAATGCCAAATGTTCAAGTAAATGAGCCAGACCACCTTTACCTTTTGGATCATTTAATGAGCCTGTTAAATAAACCGTATTTACATAAACTTTATTTTCTTTATCGTTTGGCGCAAGAATAACTCTAAAACCATTATCTAATTTATATTCCTCAATATTCTTTTCACTTTTTACGAGCACCGTCTGAGACCAAGACGCTGCACTCAACCCGATTAAACAAAGAGAGAGAGTAAGCTGCTTAAACCGCATTAACATAGATTATCCAATTATTTTTGGTGATTTAAATAAAAATGACAGACTATAGTAGAGAATGATTCGCATCTTTAATAGTTATGTTTTGAAAAAAGCTGCTTATTTAAACAGCTTTTTTCTTTGTTTTTATATTGATTTAGTTAAAAACTTAAAGCATAAGTTCCGCTTGCATATACAGATGTGCATAACCTGAGATTTCAATACGATCTTCAGATGCGATAACACATTCTAAAATCCCACCACGTTTGGAAGCTTGTAAAGCAATTAATCTTGTCTGATCTAATTTTTCAGCCCAAAGAGGTACAATCGCAGTGTGGATTGAACCCGTTACAGGGTCTTCATCAATCCCAATTGCTGGAGCAAAATAACGGGATACACAATCAAACTGCCCTTCTCCTCGTGCTGTAATTGCAACATCTGGCTGAGATGCCGTAATCGCTGTACGGACTTGTCCCAATAATTTGAGTTTTTCCAAGTTAGGTCGCTCGTCCAATACATCTTGCACTGTTTCATACTCAACAATATAAGCTTGAGCATTTCGATAAACTGCTTTAAACGGCTTGGTTAATCCATCACGTAACGCTTGTGGATACTCAGAAACTAATTCAGCTTTACGAATAGGAAAGTTCATTTTTATTTTACCATCTGCATCTTGGCTAACAATAAAAATCCCCAATTCACGTACATGGAATTGAATTGTTTTCGCCGTGGTAAAATCCTTAAAAAGAACAAAAGCACTGGCTAAAGTTGCATGTCCGCAGAATGCAACCTCATCCGTTGGAGAGAACCAACGAATCTCGTAGTTACTCTCATCAAGCGTTTTCACAAAAGCTGTTTCTGATAGATTGTTTTCCATAGCAATATTTTGCATCAGTTGCTCATCTAACCATTCATCCATCACAAAAACTGCCGCTGGATTTCCTTTGAATAATTCTTTTGTAAAAGCATCAACTTGATACATTTTCATGTCACAGCACCTTCTCTGATTTTCAGTTATTTTGAACGTTTGGTAGATAAATCATAGATACAGTTTTTTCTAAATTTTCGATACACCTATTTTTTTAAATACTTGGTCACTCGAATGTTCAAAAAATCTTCTAAATTCAGACATGACTTGCTATCAGATCAGCTCAAAAGTCCAATGATTTAGCATAAATAAAAATAAGCCATACAGTTATTCACACAGAAAAATAGGCAGCTCTTTATGGTGTTATGCAGATTAAATCTGTGAGAAATAAAATGCCTATTCCAGTGAATGCTATCGTATTTGATGACTTTGAGACGCTCGATATATGGGGCCCGTTGAACTCTTTGGCTTACTGCAAACCCATTATCAAGTGCAATTCTATAGTCTACATGGCGGATTAATTTCCAATAAACATGGGGTCACAGTTCAGACTCAAGCTTTTAAGGCAATCGAAATCAATAGCCAAAGTATTTTAGTCGTACCAGAGGATATCGTCACTTTTGAACTGATTAAAAATCAAGAATTCCTAGGTAAGCTAAAAACTTTGGCTTCTCAAAGTGGCTCTGTCCTGAGTATTTGTACGGGTAGCTCACTGCTTGCTGCGACAAGTATTCTTGATGGAATCAAAGCCACTTCGAATAAAATGGCCTTTGAACTTGTCAAAAAGCTAAATGACAAAGTGTTATGGCAAGCACAAGCGCGCTGGGTAAATGATGGAAAATTTTATACATCTTCAGGTGTGAGTGCGGGAATGGATATGATCCTTGCATTTATCCACGAGACTCAAGGTGAAAAAGTTGCACAGTTATGTGCAGAAGAAGCAGAATATATTTGGAATAATGATCCAAATGTAGATCCTTTTTCTAAACTAACAACCACTGAAATAGTAGGCTAAAAATTACGTCAAGAATTCTTAGCTGAAAATAAAAAAGAGCGGATCATACCGCTCTTTTTGCTTAACTCAATAAAAGTTAATCTTCCATATGTTCAATGATCGCTCGACCAAACTCTGAACAACGTAACAAAGTTGCATTTGGCATTAGACGCTCAAAGTCATAAGTCACAGTACGAGCGGAGATTGCACCAGAAACCCCTGTGATAATCAAATCAGCAGCTTCTACCCAGCCCATATCACGTAACATCATTTCAGCTGACAAAATAATCGACCCCGGATTGACTTTATCTTGTCCTGCATATTTCGGAGCTGTACCGTGAGTTGCTTCATAAACCGCAATTGCACCACCAATATTGGCACCCGGCGCAATGCCAATTCCCCCAACCTCAGCAGCAAGCGCATCAGAAATATAATCACCATTAAGGTTTAATGTCGCAATCACAGAATAGTCAGCAGGTCGCATCAAAATTTGTTGCAAGAAGGCATCTGCAATCACATCTTTGATAATAATGTCTTTGCCTGTTTTGGGATTTCTAATTTTTACCCAAGGACCACCATCTAATAACTCACCACCAAAACGCTCAAGAGCCAATTCATAGCCCCATTCTTTGAATGCGCCTTCGGTGTATTTCATGATATTGCCTTTGTGAACAAGCGTCACAGAAGGTTTGTCATTATCAATTGCAAACTGAATTGCTTTGCGTACCAACCGCTGAGTACCTTCTTTCGAAACAGGTTTGATTCCAATGCCACAACCCTCTGGGAAACGAATTTTGGTCACACCCATTTCCTCTTGCAGAAATTTAATGACTTTTTTGGCTTCTGGAGAGTCGGCCTTCCATTCAATCCCAGCATAGATATCTTCTGAGTTCTCACGGAAAATAACCATGTCTGTTAGTTCAGGATGCTGTACTGGTGATGGTACACCTTCAAACCAGCGCACAGGACGAACACATACATACAAATCTAATTCTTGGCGTAAAGCGACATTCAATGAACGAATACCACCACCAACAGGTGTGGTTAATGGGCCTTTAATTGATATAATAAACTCACGTAGAGCTTCAAATGTTTCTTCTGGCATGTATGTGCCATAAATTTTATCGGCTTTTTCACCGCAGTAAACTTCCATCCATTCGATCGAACGTTTGCCACCGTAAGCTTTTAAAACTGCAGCATCTACTACTGCTTTCATTGCTGGTGTAATATCCACACCAATACCATCACCTTCAATGAAAGGAATGATTGGATGATTTGGAACATTCAGTGACAGGTCTGCATTCACTGTGATTTTGTCACCATCTGCAGGAACCACGATCTTCTGATAACCCATTTTGCAGGTTCTCCCTCATGTATTTAGCGAATTTATACATGCCTTCTATGGCATACTTTCGTTTTTTATTACATGAAACAGTTTAGTTCAAAACAAAGGTTGTTTGCGATTTATACGGGAAATAACAACATTTTCCCTATAAATAAAAACCGTTACTTTTGTGATGCCGCCTAAAACCCAAGTAGTATATTTATATGAAAATAGTCGTATTTAACAAACCTTTCGACGTATTGTCGCAGTTCCGTGAGGATGAAGCTCATCTCACGCTTGCTCATTTTATTCACGACCCTGATTTACGTCTCGCAGGTCGATTAGATCTTGACTCAGAAGGTCTAATGTTTCTTACTGATCACGGCGGTTTGAATCAATACATCACGAACCCAGTGAATAAGAAATTTAAAACTTATCTCGCTCAAGTTGATGGTGATGTAACTGAAGAAGCACTTGAGCAACTTCGTAAAGGCGTTGAACTTGCTGATGGCATGACTTTACCTGCAAAAGCGATCAAAGTTGATGCACCTGAATGGTTATGGGAGCGTGATCCACCTGTTCGTTACCGTGCAAATATTCCGACGAGTTGGATTGAACTACAAATCTGTGAAGGTCGTAATCGTCAAGTTCGTCGGATGACAGCGGCAGTTGGTTTCCCGACTTTGCGCTTGATTCGTACTAAGATTGGTTCTATTGATTTAGTTCGTATGGGGTTACAACCGGGCGAGCAAACCGAAATCGAACCTTTGCTATATCCAGATTTTAAAGATGTACCTGAAGATAAGCCTTATCGCTCTCGTTCTTACGTGAAAAAACCAGGTGGTACTGGCGGTAAGCCAATGCATCAGAAAAAGAAAGATGGCGATGCAAAAGGTGGGGAAAAGAAAAAGTCAGGTACAAAGCGTATTTGGCAAATGGATGAAAGCGAGAAACCACGTCGTAAGACCAATGGTACGACGCGTCCAAATACCAAAGCACCACGCGGTCGCACCCGTAATGGTCGTTAAGCTTCTGGCATTTGTTTTAGCTTAAAACCTAAACAAATTAAAAGTTACACTAAACAATTTAATCATTAACACATTATCCAAAAATTTACCTGTCTGAGCTAAGCTAAAAATAGCCTCAACTCAAACAGGTAAATTATTTTTTTAAGATGTATGCTCTGAGCTAATCTAGATAATTTTCAATCATCGAATATGGGCTGCTTTATTCAAAAAGCTTAAGCCAATTAGTAGACAAAAATTGCTTATCTTCTTCTTTAATAAATCCTGATGATTTAATTAAAATATTCTCAGCGGTTATAGCCAATTCAGGTATAGATGAATCAAAGTCAAAAATAAATTGATATTTTCCACTTCCTAAATCCACAACACTATATTTATTGATATAAAATTGCCCACTACCCAAGTCATTTATAATGCTAAACCTATCAATTGATGCATTTTCAAAAACAACTAATGCTTTCTCAAGAGAGTACGTTTCCAATTCGAAATTAAATTCGGAAAAAATATGAATATATAAAAGCACATTTAATTTACATAACTTTGAATCCCAGTCTAACAAAAATCCATACAGTCTAGAATCGTGTAATTTCTCAAGATGTTCATCAAACATTTTATTCACAGCACCTTTCTATCTCAACTGAGACATTTTATTTATATTAAAATTAATTAAATAAAAAATATTATCATGCAAGTCAGAATCTAAAAAATTACTCTTAATATTCCTATAAAACAAAAAACCGATGCTTACGCATCGGTCTCTTTACATTACCAACAAGCTTATTAGTTCTGTATTAACACTTAAATTGTTTCAAGCGCAGCATTAAGCGTAGCACTTGGACGCATTACAGCATTTACTTTTGCAGTATCTACTGCATAATAACCACCGATGTCCGCAGCATTACCTTGCACTTGAGCAAGCTCAGCAACAATTTTCTGTTCATTTTCAGCCAATGCTTTTGCAAGAGGCGCAAATTTAGCTTTTAACTCAGCATCTTCGTCTTGAGCAGCCAAAGCTTCAGCCCAGTACATTGCTAAGTAGAAGTGGCTACCACGGTTATCCAACTCACCTGTACGGCGTGATGGAGACTTGTCATTATCAAGAAGTTTACCAGTTGCTTGATCTAATGTTGTAGCAAGCAATTTAGCGCGATTGTTATCTTCTTTGATACCAAGCTCTTCTAAAGAAACAGCAAGTGCAAGGAACTCACCTAAAGAATCCCAACGCAAGTGGTTTTCTTCTACAAGCTGTTGTACGTGTTTAGGTGCTGAACCACCCGCACCTGTTTCATACATTCCACCACCAGCCATCAACGGTACGATAGACAACATTTTCGCTGAAGTACCCAGTTCCATGATTGGGAACAAATCAGTTAAGTAGTCACGTAAGATGTTACCAGTTACAGAAATCGTATCTAAACCACGAGCTACACGCTCAAGCGTATAACGCATTGCACGAACTTGCGACATGATTTGGATATCTAGACCATCTGTATCGTGATCTTTCAAGTACTCTTCAACTTTCTTGATCAACTCATTTTCGTGTGGACGGTATGGATCTAACCAGAAGATTGCAGGCATACCAGAGTTACGCGCACGCGTTACAGCAAGTTTCACCCAGTCACGGATTGGTGCGTCTTTCACCTGACACATACGCCAGATATCACCTTCCTCAACATTTTGAGACATCAAAACTTCGCCAGTTTCTAGGTCAGTGATGTTTGCTACACCTGCTTCAGAAATTTCAAAAGTCTTGTCGTGTGAACCGTATTCTTCTGCTTTTTGCGCCATCAAACCAACGTTTGGCACTGTCCCCATCGTACGTGGGTCAAAGTTACCATTCCATTTACAGAAGTTGATCATTTCTTGGTAAATACGTGCGAAAGTTGATTCAGGCATAACAGCTTTAGCATCGTACTGCTTACCATCAGCACCCCACATTTTACCACCTGCACGGATCATTGCTGGCATAGATGCATCGACAATGATGTCATTTGGTGAATGGAAGTTAGTGATGCCTTTTGCTGAATCTACCATTGCTAATGCAGGACGGTGTTCTTGGCAAGCGTGTAAGTCTTCGATAATTTCTTCACGGAGTGATGTAGGTAGCGTCTCAATTTTCTCGTAGAGACCAGCCATACCGTTATTGACATTAATACCTAATTCGTCAAATAACTTACCGTGTTTTTCAAAAGCATCTTTGTAGTAAATTTTCACACAGTGACCGAATACGATCGGGTGCGAAACTTTCATCATGGTTGCTTTTACGTGTAATGAGAACAAGATACCAGCTTCACGACAATCTTCGAGTTCTTTCTCATAGAAATCGCAAAGTGCTTTTTTGCTCATAAACATTGAATCAATGATTTCACCGTCTTGAAGCGCAACTTTCGGCTTAAGCACAATGGTTTCACCATTTTTAGTGATGAGTTCCATTTTTACATTACGTGCGCGATCAAGCGTCATTGATTTTTCACCGTGGTAGAAGTCGCCTTCTTCCATGTGTGAAACGTGAGTTTGTGACCATTGCTTCCACTCGCTCATTGAGTGCGGGTGTTTTTTAGCATAATTTTTAACAGCAGTTGGTGCACGGCGATCAGAGTTACCTTCACGTAAAACAGGGTTTACTGCTGAACCAAGACATTTACCGTAACGAGCTTTGATTGCTTTCTCTTCTTCAGTGGTCGGGTTTTCTGGGTAGTCAGGGATTGGAAAACCTTTTGATTGAAGCTCTTTGATACATGAAGTCAACTGAGCAACAGAAGCACTGATATTTGGAAGCTTAATGATGTTTGTATCTGGATCTTGCGTGAGACGACCTAGCTCCGCAAGGTTGTTAGTCACTTTCTGCTCGTCGCTTAAATAGTCCGAGAATTCTGCAAGTACACGTGCAGCTACAGAAATGTCACTCTTGACAATCTCGATGCCAGCTGGCTTAGTAAAGGTCTCAATGATCGGCAGTAGAGAATAGGTCGCCAGTAGTGGCGCCTCATCAGTCAGTGTGTAAATGATTTTTGACTTTCCACCAGCCATATATAGCCCCTTGTGTTAGGTTGAGTTTTTGAGGAGCGAGCTTTTGACCCAGTCCTTTAAAACCGGTTTGCTTAAATAAGGTCTGAGAGTATCAGCCCTGATCTTGTCGCAGTCAACGCAATATCCCGTGATAATGACATTTCGCTACGAAATAATAGTATAAAGCTTAAGCTTTACCACTAACGAACCGGTTAGATTAAATAAAACATGAGAGTATCAGCTTTGATTACTTCTCAGTCAATGCAATATATCGTGATAACGACATTTCGCTACGAAATACCACAATATGAATATTCTTTATCCAATTTGTGCATTCATCTTTGGGCTTATATTTGTACATAAATATATGTCCAATCTTTTACAAGAAATATCTATTCATAATAGATTGTTTTAATCCAAACGAATATTCGACTCTAGTTTCATATACATTTTGTAAACCTAAATTTTGAACAAATGATTAAAATCATTTTTTTATTTTTAGGATCAGAAACATGATTAAAGCGCTTGTTCCAGTTTCAGCGATTTTTATTTCATCTTTTAGCTTTGCTCAAAATCCACTAAGTGTGCATGTTCTCAATTTAGAGAATGGTCTTCCCTCTGCTGGCGTAAAAGTGATTTTAGAAAAACAACAAAATAATCAATGGAAAGAACTAAGTGAAAGCACGACAAATCAACAAGGTCGAATCACTGCACTATATCCACAGGATACTCCTTTTGAAAAAGGTATTTATAAAGTCACGTTTAAAACAGGTGAATGGTTTCAAAAGAATAAACAGAGTTCATTTTTCCCAGAAGTTCCTGTCATCTTTTCTGTTGATGGAAAACTTGAACACTATCATATCCCACTGCTCATTAGTCCTTATGGATATTCAACATATCGTGGAAATTAAATCCAATTGGAAAAGAGGGACTCAAAACTGAATCCCTATTTTCCAATAAAAATCTTGATCCTAAAATTTAGATCAATTTTTCAACCAAGCATCCAACTTCACTTGATCATCAATGTTAAATTCAACTGTTGGTAGTGAGTTTTCTCCAGCTGAAATTTTAAACTGCAACAATTCATCACGACGGAAAGCATAAACTGTAAATGTGCCTTGTTGCTTTGCGTACTTCGCTAAGAGTTTTTCAGATGCCTTTAAACCATCAACGGCAATAATAACATCGTTAGCAGATAAGCCAGCCTGAGCAGCGGCACTCTCGCGACGCACTTGTTGAATCACAACACCTTCCGCCTTATCCGCCACTTTTAAACCAAATGGCAAAGCCTTGTCATTTTTAATGCTGTAACTTAAACCAAACTCAGGGAACAATTGATCGAGTGGTAATTCATCTGTAGTATTGATGAGGTGATTGATTTGTTCAATCCAATTATCCCCCGTCAACTCATTGCATAGCTCAACAATGGTACGATCATTTACTTGCATCCCATTTTGAGTATTTTCATATAAACGACGCATGAGAGAGTCAAGATTCGAACCACGCAAACGCAATCCTAAATCTAAACACAGTGCGACTAAGCTGCCTTTGTTGTAATAACTCGTTCCCGCATTATTTGAGTTCTCATCTTGGCGATAGAATTTAATCCACGCATCAAAACTCGACTCAGAAACTGACTGAATAAAGCGACCAGGATTTTGCAAATAACGATCAATTTGTGCTTTGAGTAAATCTAAATATGACTTCTGAGAAATCACACCGCTACGCAATAAAATTAAATCATCATAGTAAGAGGTGAAACCTTCAAAAATCCAAAGTAAGCTGGTGTAGCCTTCTTTGTGCAAATCGTAATTGGCAAAATTTTCAGGACGGATAAATTTAACTAACCATGAATGGAAATACTCATGACTACATAAGCCTAAGAAACGTTGATAATCCTTGGATGGTTCTTCAGCTTCGCCCGCTTTTGGAAGATCATCGCGTGGCGTAATTAAACTCGTACTATTACAGTGTTCTAATCCACCATAACTATTACCAGTCGCCATCGTCATAAAGGTATAGTCTTTAAATGGCGCAGAACCAAACAGGTTAATTTCCGTTTCACAGATTTTGTTGATGTCTGCTTTTAAACGATCTAAATCGGTACTGTGTTTACCAGAAATCACAAACTCATGTGAAATACCATTAGCTTCGAAACTAAAACGACTTTGATCAGCAAGTTCAAATGGACTATCAATCAACTGATCATAATTTTCAGCTTTTAATGTGAAACGACCTTTGACGAGGCTCTTTGAAGTTAGACCTGTTGCAATCTGAAAATGCTTTAGCTCATCAGGTAGGAAAACCTCAACTTCACAAGGTGCTTGTTCTTGATCTTGTAAACCTAAGCAAACACATGCTGGGTTGATATATAAACGAGTTTGATCAACATAAGCACCACGAACAGATAAATCATATGCATAGACATCATATTCAACCGTAATCAATTCATGATCCGTATTGAATAAACGCCAGCGATTCTTTTCTGTCTTTTTAATGCTCAGTATGCGCCCTGCTTCATCAGAAGCCTTCACTGATTCGATATGCTTTGAAAACTCTCGAACCAAATAACTACCCGGTATCCACGTTGGCAACCAAAGTTCTTGGTTAGGATTTGCTAGAAAACGAAGGGTGACATGAACAAGATGTTGGCGATAATCGTCGAACTCAATTTGGTAGTGCAACATAGCTTTAGATCGTAAAAAATAAGAACAATTTCTCACAGCTTAGCATTTTTTTACAAAGTCATGCGTAGATGTCGTAATTGTCAGCAAAAGTCGCTAGCTTCCATAGCCAAAAAGTCATAGGATGCTTCTTTCGCATTTCGTGCCATTGGATCGGCAACACAAGGTGTTTACGTGAAATTCATCCTCTCTCTCTTTATGTTGTTTAGCTTGCTATGTGTCAACTTCGCGCATGCAAATTTACTTAATATCGCACCAGAATCAGTTGAAGCACAGGCTTGGTCTATCATCGATGCTCAGTCGGGACAGATTATTTCTGAGCACAATAGTCATGTACAACGTGCCCCTGCTTCACTGACAAAAATGATGGTTGCTTATATCGCTTTAAAAGAAATAGAAGCTGGAAAATTACGTAAAGAAGACGTTATTACGGCAACGCCTGTGGTGAATACCATCATGTGGGATGAGTCCCAGATGTATTTAAAAGCGGGCGAACAAATTTCTGTTGATCAGCTTTTAGCAGGCATGATTGTCATGTCTGCCAATGATGCGGCAGTAACACTTGCGGAAAAGATTTCAGGTAGTGTTCCTCAGTTTGTTGCTCGAATGAACCAAGAAGCTCAAGCACTTGGTATGAAAGACACTCACTTTAGTAATCCAGCTGGGATCACGATGACTGATCACTACTCTACTGCGGCTGATCTGAGCATGCTTGCAAAAGCAATCGTGAAACAAACACCAGAATATTTATATTATTCAAAAATGCCAAGCTTTAGCTATAACCAACATTTCCATCATGCAACTAACCTTGCATTAAAAATGGATCCAACAGCAGATGGTTTAAAGACAGGTTATACAAAAGCAGCGGGTTATAATTTGGCACTCACTGCTGAACGCCCAACCCTTAATCCTCATGTTGAAAAACGCCGTCTGATTGTTGTGGTTCTAGGTACGCCAAGTGCGGAAAAGCGTGCGGAAGTGGCGCATAAGCTTATGAACCTAGCTTATACCTATACACGTGACGAAGAAGTTATTCCACAACAAAGATTGATCGCTGAGTTACCCGTAATTAAATCAACGTTAAAAATGTTTAAGGTTGAAACTCAACAACCCACGATTGTAACTACCTCTTTATACGCCCCAACGGCACCCATCGACTTAAATAGCTTTGACTTAACGACACAACGTATTCATTTAGTGGATGCTAACCAGCAAGGAACATCGGTTGAGCCATTACAAACAACAAATACGCATATCAATATTGAGTTGAATGAACAGCATTTAACTGCACCATTGATGCAAGTGATGAACTTGGCAACTGTGTCAATTTATCAAAATAATCAGTTAATTCGCAGCTTTCAGATTGAGAATGATGTGCATATTGAAGAGGCTAATATTTTCCAGAAAATTATGATTTGGTTCTCTAATTTATTCTCATTTTTTTCAACCAATGATTCTAAGGTTGCCAAACTTTACCCTCTAAATCAAGGATAAAAAGTCTACTATTTTTATCAAGATTGACCATACAATCGTGAAAAAAGGATGGCATAATCCAACCATCCTTTCACAAAAATAATTAGGTTAATCATGAGCAAAACCTTACATCATATCGTGATTGTGGGCGGTGGCGCAGGTGGTTTAGAGCTTGCAACACAACTAGGTGAACGTTTTGGTAGACGAAAGAAAGCTAAAATTACTCTAGTCGATCAAAACCTCACACACATATGGAAACCTCTCCTACACGAAATAGCCGCTGGCTCTCTCAATCCTCACGAAGAACAAACCAATTATTTTGCCCACGCTGAAAAGCATCATTTCGAGTTTGTACTCGGCACACTCATAAAGGTCAATAAAAATCAAAAGCAAATTGTGATTTCTCCCCCACAACTTTCCAAAGAACACACGCCTCAAATTCAAAACCTCACATACGATACCTTAGTGCTTGCCGTCGGCTCGATATCTAATGATTTTGGAACAGAAGGTGTTCGTGAACATTGTCATTTCCTAGATAGCCGCCAGCAAGCTGATATTTTCCAACAAGATTTATTCCATCTTTATATCGAGGCGCAAAATCAAGCAGATGTACGCGCTTTGAATATTGGAATTGTCGGTGCGGGTGCAACAGGCGTTGAACTTGCTGCTGAGTTAATTGAAACCACCAAGAACTTCTACCGTTATGGCTTGAAGAAAATTGACCCCAAACAAGTCAAAATTACCCTGATCGAAGCATCTGACCGAATTTTACCAGCGTTAAATGAAAAGACTGCGGCACATAGCGCAAAACAGCTTAAAAAAATGGGCATTGAGATTTTGACTCAACATAAAGTCCAAAAAGTGGATGAGTCGAATGTCTATTTTAGTCACGGTGAAGTTATTCATTCAGACATCACAGTCTGGGCAGCAGGTGTAAAAGCACCTAAGGTTTTAGAAAGTTTCGATGATTTCAAACGAGATAAGATTAATCGTTTGATGGTTTACGCGACGCTACAAACCTACTCCGATCAAAATGTCTTTGCTTTTGGTGACTGTGCGAATTGCCAGTTAGATGCACGTCAACCACCACTGGGCCCTCGTGCTCAAGTAGCCAGTCAGCAAGCAACGTTTCTAGTCGATGCAATGGCTGCTCGCATAGCAGGCACACCACAACCTATGTTTAGCTTTAATGATAAAGGTTCATTGGTTTCATTGAGCCGTAATCAAGCTGTAGGAGAATTGCTCGGCGATGTCAGCGTTCAAGGCTTTATTGCAAAAACCATGTACGTCTCACTCTACCGACTGCATCAAGCGAATATTCATGGTTATACCCAAGCAGGTATGTTAACAATGAAAGATTTTCTGACGCGTCGTGTACGCCCAAAAATTAAACTGTATTGAGTTGAAATCTCAAATTTCGTTCCCATTTATAGTTGAATAGTGTCAAAAAGTGGAAAAGAACCTATTTTTCACTTTATGATGTACACCTAAATTGATTGAATGGATCAAATAACATGACTGCTATTGCAAATAACCACGTGGTTTCATTCCACTACACTTTAACAAACGCTGAGGGTGAAACACTTGATCAATCTCAAGGTGAACCACTTGCATATTTGCACGGCGCGGGCAACATCATTCCTGGTTTAGAAAATGCACTTACAGGTAAAACTGTTGGTGAGAAATTCACTGTAAACGTTCCAGCTGCTGAAGGTTACGGCGAATACAATCCTGACCTAGTTCAAGAAGTTCCAGCTCAAATGTTCCAAGGTGTAGACAACATCCAACCTGGTATGCAATTCCAAGCTCAAACTGATGACGGCGTTCAAATCGTTACAGTTAAAGCGATCGAAGGCGAAAACGTTATCGTTGATGCAAACTTCCCACTTGCTGGCCAAGACCTTACTTTCGAAGTTGAAATCGTAGAAATCCGTGATGCTTCTCAAGAAGAATTAGATCACGGTCACGTACACGGTGTAGGTGGTCACCACCACTAATTCATTTTTTGAATTAGATTTTAAAAAAGCAAAGCTTCGGCTTTGCTTTTTCTTCACATAGACTTAGATAAAATAATAATTAATCTTTTAAATTGAATTTTAATACAGTCACTCTATGTCAAATGCTTATCAGTTAATTTGGTTTCGCCAAGATTTAAGAATCCATGATCATGCTGCGCTATGGCATGCAACTCAAGCTGGTCCTTGCATTGCAATCTGCATTTTGTCACTTGCACAATGGCAACGACATGATGATGCAGCGATTAAAATAGATTTTTATTTACGCCAATTACAAGCATTGGAACAAGAGCTAAAAGCGCTTAATATCCCGCTGATTATACAAAGCATTGATCTTTGGAAAGACATTCCCGATTACTTCAACGCACTTCTGCAAGAGATTCAGATTGAAAACATCTTTGCCAATATCGAATTCGGTGTCAATGAGTTAAAACGAGATAAGGAAGTACAAGCCCTTTTCAATTCACAAAAAAAAAAGTTTCATCTTTTTCATGATCGTACCTTATTTCCGATTGCCTCGATCCGCAATCAATCAGATGCGCCTTACCAAGTTTTTGGCGCGTTCAAAAAAACCTGCCACCAACGTCTAGAACATGGTTTACCACAATGCTATCCAGCGCCATCTCCACAAAATAAAATCCAGATTGATATTGCTCAATACTCAACAGCGGATATCGAAACATTACGTTCTGTTTACTTGACCCAAATCAAGGATCGCCATTTAACAGAATGGCCTGTTGGAGAATCTTATGCTTTATCGTTATTAGATCAATTTATCGACGATCATGTCACGGACTATAAAACAGCAAGAGACTTTCCAGCCCTATCTGGAACGAGCCAATTATCCGCTTACTTAAATATCGGTATTATTTCGATTCGACAATGCATTCAAGCGTTGTTCAGACAACAACATGGTGATTTTTTAATTGAGTCTGAAGGTCAACAGACATGGTTAGATGAGTTGTTGTGGCGTGAATTTTATCAACATATCTTATTTGACTTCCCACAAGTTTCTAAGCATCAGCCATTTAAAGCATCTACTCAAAAAATCACATGGAATGATGATCCGAGTGGATTGGAACGATGGCAACAAGGGCAAACAGGCATTCCAATTGTTGATGCGGGTATGCGTCAACTCTTGGCGACTGGCTGGATGCACAATCGTGTTCGCATGATCTGTGCCATGTTCCTCAGCAAAAATCTACTCATTGACTGGCGCAAAGGTGAACAATGGTTTATGCAACAGTTGATTGATGGTGACTTAGCAGCCAATAATGGTGGCTGGCAATGGTGTGCCTCAACAGGAACAGATGCTGCTCCTTATTTTCGTATTTTTAATCCAATCAGCCAATCACAAAAATTTGATGAAAATGGTGACTATATCCGACATTGGGTACCTGAACTTGCCCATTTAGATGCTAAAACCATTCATGATCCTTATGCAAAAAATGCAATAAAACACCTAGATTATCCACGCCCTATGGTTGATCTAAAGACATCAAGAGCAAAAGCGATTGAAGTATTTAAGACTTACTTATAAGTTGCCACGCATATCATAAATTTAATAGATAAAAAATTTATGTTACTGTTTTATACAATTATTTTAAAAAATAAATAACATAAAACAATCGAATGCATACGGCTAAAATGCTAAATTAATCACAGAATAATTTAATAAAATTAAAACTATTATGCAAAAAAATCCTGCTCCAGCCCTCGTCTTATGGATTATCTCCTCTCAAATTTTTATGGGAATAATCGCATATGAGTGGCTGCCTGCAACTTATCGCGGTAGTTGGATTTTCCTATTGCTCTTATTAATCGCGGGTGCTTTTTTAAATGTCGGTTTAGCACTGATTTTAGGCTTAGTTGCATTCGTAAGTATGGCTGTTTATTTTGCCTTAGATTTAGCCAATCAAACCTATATTGAAAGACAGCTACTCTTACTTTTTGTAATTCCAATGGCACCAATTTTTATGAGTGCAGTACGTCATAATATTCAAAATGCCCTTAAAACTTATCGTGATATTCAAAGTTATGATCGAAACTATCAACATGATATTTTACCGTTAACAGCTTTAAATCATTTTCAGGTTGAATTACGCAAGTTATTGAAACTCACTCAAAAAGATCATTATAAAGTTTTTAGCATACATATCACTAACACTGTTCTTATCCGAGAAATGTTAGGTGAAGATATTTGGAAAGAAACTCAGAATAAGATCATGGAGATTTTATCAAGTGATCAAGACAGTGTCATTTATCATTTCATTAGTGAAGAGCTTAGTGAAATTAGAAGTATTGTCATTCATGAAAATAAATCAGATGATGACCTCTCCTCCCCTCTATTTGTACAACGCTTACAAGAACTAAGCGTGCTTAAGCTTCAAATTGAACAACACAATGAATGCGTTGCTCCTATTAGTGGAGATGCATAAATGTCAGTGATCGTAAACATTTGCGGAATATTAGTAGCAACCGCTAATTTCCCAGATCAAACCTTACAGGATTTTTATCAACAATATTATCATTGTAAAATTGAGCGTCGTTATGATGACTCATTAACGCAAATCCAATCTACTCAGGCAATTCCGCACTTTTTTTCAAAGCCTCCGACATGGTGGCCAGTATTCACTTCCGATCAATTACAGTCTGAAAGTTTTCAAAAGTTAGTTGAACACGGTATTAAGCCTGGTGTTATTTTACCCAATGAATATTTTAGTTTAATTGATTATATAAGAATTAAAAAAGCAGTGAGTGAAGGTGCTATTCCTGTTGCTTACTATCAAATGAAGCAATCAAGATACTTTGCATCTAAAGCGACTTTTTCTACTGCAATTGGTTTACGACCGTTGGTTGCGTTTGTACAAACAGGCTGGGATGAAAACATCATTTCACAACCTGCGGGGAGTTATATCATCCAATCACAAGACGATGATTTAAATATTCCAGCTCGTGCCATCCAACGTAAACAACAATATTTTTATAACGCGACCACAGATGCGACATTAAGTTCAGGTTATCAAGTGATTATCAATCCTCCTGAGAATATGTCTCTAAATAATATTGAATATCCACAGCTTGGGATTTCTTGGAAAATACATAAGACCAAGTTTCAAAGTACGCCTGAAAGAGTAAAAACCACTCCATCAGGTTATTTTTTAATAGTGATGAGCACTGTTGTTATCCCACTCGATTATATCTTTTCTGCCCGTTATCCAAGCTTGTTAAGCACATTTGGTAGTTCAATTTCATGGATTTCGTTATTACTCGGATGCACTTTATTGCTAATCCTGATTATGTCCATCATTCGTAGGAGAAGAATAAATGCCCGCAATTGATGTTCTTTTCTTATTTGGTTTTTTAGGTATTTGGATTCCCCAAGCCTTTTGGGCATGGCTAAGTTATCAAACTTGGAAATACTCAAAAAATGCCGCACGCGAACTCGAAAATATGCCTGTACCTGAGCAATGGCCATTTTTAAGTGTCTTGATTCCTGCCTATAACGAAGGTGTTGTAATCGAAGATACTTTGCATGCGATTGCCCAACAAGATTATCCAGCTCATGCCTATGAAGTCTTACTGATCAATGATGGTTCCAAAGACAACACCTTGGAAATTGCGGAGCGCATGGCGGCAATTTATCCCTGTATTAAAATCGTCAATGTACCTAAAGGCATGGGAGGTAAAGGCAAATCTCGTACCTTAAATAATGGTTTACCTCATGCCAAAGGTGAATTAATTGTTGTTTATGACGCTGACAGCACCCCTGAACCTGATTGCGTTCGTTTACTTGCTCAGACCTTACTTGCCGATAAAAAGCTGGTTGCAGTAAACGGTAAAGTTCGAACACGGAACTGGCGAGATAGTATTTTGACTCGCTTTATTGCGATTGAATTTATTTTCTTTCAGTGGATTTTCCAAGGTGGACGCTGGCAACGTTTTGAGCTCTCAACATTGATGGGAACCAACTATGTGATCTGGCGTGATGCTTTAGAAACCTTAGGTGGTTTCGATGAAAAATCGCTGGTAGATGATACAGAAATGAGCTTTAGGATTTTCTTGGGTCAGCGAAGAATCAAATGGGTGCCTTACGCGGTGGGTTGGCAACAAGACCCTCCTTCACTCAGCGTATTTATCAAACAACGTTCTCGTTGGACACAAGGTAACTTTTATGTAACCAGTAAATATTTACCTATTGCATTAAGAAAACCTTTTCCAATTGGGATCGAGATCTTTAATAACATCATGTGCTATGTACTGTTTGTGCCAGCACTAATATGGAGTCATATCACCTTAAGCTTAGGCTTACTCGGTATTGCAGGGATCACACTTGCGGGTCCATTCACCTTACTTTGGGGCTTATCATTTTGCTTATATGTTGCCCAAATGTGGTTCACGCTTTCATTAGAAAGAGCAAAACCACAACTGTATTTCTTCTCAGTTTTATCCTACGTAACCTATTCTCAAATTTTCTTATTCATCGTTTTCAAAGCAGCATACGATATGTTGAAAAATAAAATACAGGGAAACTCATTACAGTGGTACAAAACTGAACGTAGCAAAGAGAGAAAATAAATGAAAAAAAATCCATTACATCATCAAGTATTGAAAGTTCTTTTAACCAGCGCAGCGCTCTCTTTGCCGATTTTATCCAATGCAGAGACATGGAATACTTGGACTTTTGACAATATTGATACCTCAAATAAATACACCATTGAGCCCCACTATTTCTATATCGGAAAAGGTTCAGAATGGCAAAGTATTCGTTTCAGCAGTGAATATGCAACTGAACACTACACATCCCTACTGGTGAAATATGATGACAAACTCATCTATAACACTATGCTCAACGGCACGGGTGAACTGAGTTTTAATATTCCTGCGAGTAAAAGTGGTTTCCATCGCCTTGATTTTGTTCTGCAACAATATTCGCCATCAACATCACCCGCAGCGAATCGCACGACATTCTGTAGTGAGGATGTGGATCAAGTTACCTACCTAACCAACTCAAAAATAGATTATTTACGCCATCGCCCAGTTTATAAACTAAAAGACCTACCTGATGCCCTATTCAATCCTCAAATTGTGCGTCCAACGCCTTTTATTGGTGTTTTAAAATATAACCCAGCCAACTTAACTGAAGCTTCGATGCTTGGTCGCTTAGTGAGTGCATGGACGCCAGTCACTCAAATCAAATGGTACGAACAAAATGCGCCGACGAATCAACCTGCAAATTTCTTTATTGAACTGAAAAAGTCAGCGACACCTTTACCAAATGGTACATTTGCTCAAATTATTTTAAAGGATGATATTCCTACTTTAGAAATTCAATATGACCAACCTGAGAAATTAAAATCGGCAATCAATGGCTTACTCAATACTAGCTATTTAGATCAGTTAGATACTTCGGCAACATATCTTCCAAATAAAATTTCTGCGCCTAATTGGGCACAGTTGAAAGAAATTAAAACGCTTGCCGATCTAGGGATTAGTGATTTTCGATTAAACCAAGCTGAGAAAAATCTATTTTTAAACTTCCCTGCTGTTTGGCAACCGACCGATATCTTACAAGGTCAAATTGCACTTCGGGTACAAAGTGGTTTACTCGAAGGCTCAAATATCACCACGTGGATTGATGGTGGATTAGCAGGCAGTTTAAAAACTGCTGACTTGGCTTCTGATCCAGTCACTCGTCAATTCAATTACTTTGCTAAAAATATTTCTAATGACACAACGTTTAGCATGAAGCTAGAAAACTCGGTGATTGTAAACTCACAGTGTTTACCGACGGCAAAAGGTTCATTATGGATTGATACCCAAAAATCAACCGTAAAATTACCGCATAAAATGAAAAACGGTGTTGGATCACTCTCAGTAAGCTTTGCAACTCACCCAACCATCGCAATAGATAGCCATCCTGGTAGTTTAGAAATGGCAATCGCAATTAGTCAGACAGCTAAGAAAATGTTGATGACTAATGATCCTGTGCCATTAAACCTAGTGAAGTTTGACAATGCCAAACCAGAAGTCTTAAACGTTCAAGTCAATCCAAATATTTATCGACAACAAGTTTTAATGCACCCTGACGTGATATATGCACCAGCAACTGCACGTGGTTTTTTGGTGAGTTCACATGATCAACGTTTTGACGTTATTACAGACTCGTTAGAGGGAGCACAGAACTTCACACGACTTTGGGATAAAATTCAGCATGACATTCCAAATAATGCCAGCAAGATTTTAGTTGCCGAAAATGGCCAAGTTTTTATCTTGCAAAAAATCATCGTTGGTAATCAAAAAGCGCCTTTAGTACAACAATCTTCATTTTTCATCTTGATTGTTACTATCTCTACGATCATTATACTGGTGATTCTATTCTGGTATTGGCGAAAACGACGCAATGACAATAACAAGGCCGACTAAAAAAAAATCAATTATAATTGGCCTTATTCTCTCAGCGCTAATTGCCTCAGGTTGTATGCACAGTAGCCCTGTCATACAACCTCCTCAAATCGAAGGTATGTTTTGGCAACCTGACCTAGCCACAACAGCCCCTAAGGGAAATTGGGACTTATTAGGGGTAAATACTTTTGTTCCACAGTGGTCGATTGTTGAATCAAAATCTTGGTTTGATCTCGATATGGATTTTCCCAAATGGGAAAAAAATATCAGCCTAAAAAAACTGAATAAGAAGCCATGGGCAGAAAATATTATTTTAGGTCTTGCTGGTGAATATGACGAAAAAACAGCACGAGCCAATGTTGTAAATCTGGCAACACACTCAAAAAAAATTATTGAGCAAACTCAATCATACCCGCTTAAAGGATATTACTTCCCCGTAGAAGCAGATCCAACATGGATTTGTGTAGACGATCTAGCTAAAGCGATTAATATTCTAGCCAAGCCAGTCTGGATCAGTATTTATAGCGCTGAGCAAACACCACATCACTTAGATTCTTGGTTAAGAAGTTGGTTACCTGAGCATACTGGTGTGTTCTTTCAGGATGGCGTCGGTGTAGGAACTCGTACTCCTGAACAAGCAAGAAAGACTTTAGAACAGCTTCAACTTGAGTTTGGTAAAGAACATATCATTATTGTATTAGAAGCATTTAGGCCAAAGAAAAATGGACAATTTCGTTCAGCATATCCTTGGGAAATCGCTGAACAATTAAAAGCCTATGAAGGTCAAAAAGTTTATATTTTTGACGGCCCACATTACATGAACCGCTGGACTGTTTATGCTGTCACGCTGTGGTATAAATTGCGTTATGGTTGATTAATCAGCACCTGATTTATCCCAAAGCAATTTGATCCAAAATTCTTAATGATGCCTTACCATCACCAAAAGGATTTGGTGCATTTGCCATCAGATTATAGTGCTCACGATCAGAAAGTAGCTTCTCTGCTTCATTCACAATCTTCTCTTGATCCGTTCCTACCAAAATACCAGCACCAACCTGAACAACCTCAGGACGCTCCGTTGTTTCTCTTAAAATAAGAACTGGTTTATGGAATGATGGGCTCTCCTCTTGCAGACCACCAGAATCCGTTAATATAAATTCAGCACGATCAATTACTGCCAATAAACTTGGATAGTCGAGTGGTTTGACCAAATGAACCTGAGCATGATCACTAAACTTTGAATGAACAACATCATGCACTGCTGGATTCAAATGAACAGGCCATACAAAATGTACATCTTTAAATTGTCGTGCTAGATATTCAACAGCAGCACAAATATTTTGAATACCTTCACCAAAATTCTCACGACGATGTGCTGTAATTAATACAACTCGAGCCTCTTTTGGGAAGTTTAAACCATGCTGTTCAAGATGATTACTTTCGCTCCCTTGTTTATGGATAAGCTCTCGACCTAAATACACTGCATCCACAACAGTATTTCCTGTAACAGTGATACTTTCTTCAGCAATATGTTCTTGCAGTAAATTGAGCTTAGATTGTTCTGTCGGAGCAAAATGCCATTTTGTAACACGGGACACAAGCTGACGATTGCCTTCCTCAGGAAATGGATGATCTAAATCAAATGATCGCAGACCAGCTTCAACATGAGCGACTGGAATTTTCATAGAAAATGCGACAAGACCAGCAGCTAAGACTGTCGTTGTGTCGCCTTGAATGATGACCGCATCACGTTGTTTACCATCATTAAAAATATTTTCGAGCTGACCAAGACCTTGAATAAGGAGCTGATTTAGACTTTGACCAGCATTCATCATTTTTAAACGATGATCAATTTTAATCTGGAAAAAATCAATCGCATCGCGTACTAACTCATCATGTTGCCCAGTAAAAATAACTTCGACTTGAAACCGTTGATCTTGTTGGGCCTGAAGAATCACTGGTGCTAACTTAATTAATTCAGGTCGTGTTCCAAATACGATTGAAATGAGTTTCTTCATTATTTAAAAATCCTTATAAAAAACAAGTTCGGTACGGGTATTGTTATAGCTGTCAGTACCATCCGCCAAAGCATCTTTAAAATAGTTCCCATATAGACGTTCAACACGAATTTTCACAGGTATGTAGTTAAATGGTTGCCATGCCACACCAGCACCATATTCAAATAAGTTATTGTAGTTTTCACCTTTTGAATCGGCTAAAGCATGTAATTTGCCATAGGCCTGTACCGTACCAGCTTCACCTCGATATATATTAAAACCTGAACGTAATCTCAAATCAGCAATCACGTTATAGTCCTCTCTCGAGTAACTCGCTATGTTTCCATATAAGTCAGTAAAATAGTCATTCCAAACTGTACGTTGTTCAATGATTGGATTGGCATACCATTCTTGATAACCCGTTACACCACCGACCACACTTTCACGGAATTTATCGCGATTACGATCAATCAGATCATAACTGCCACCGATTTCTAGATAAGCTCGAAGTGGTATTGATGTCCAAGGTTGATAATTGGCGCCGACGCCAACAGTTACAGCATTCTCATCAATAATCTCAGGTCGAACACCACCTTTAGACTTTGTATCTCGGTTAAGGTTTATAAAACCATAAACTTGTGCACGTCCATTATCTAAGTTTTTCCCATAGCGCATTTTTAATGGGAAAATAAAGTCGTCATAACGTGATTCATATGATGGCGCGAAATAGATATCTTTAAATGTTGATTTTACAGTACCACCACTTAAATTATGAACCGCCTCTTGTGCTTTGCTTGCAATTTCAGGGTTATTTGAAGTCGCTAAATCTTTGAAAATAGGCAGTGCATCTTTATCTTTTTTGAGCTGATTTAACAGATAGGCTTGTTGCAATTTAAGTTGATCATCCTGCGGATCAAGTTTTGAGGCTTGTTGTACGCTCTGAAGTGCTAGCTTCTGCTTATTTAGTCGAATTTGTAGATAAGTTAAACTTTTCCAAACCTTTACATCTTGAGGTGTAATTTCGCTCAATTCTAGCAAAACTTTTTCAGCCTGCTCTGGCTGATTTGGCTCAAGCTTATAAAACTGATCCCAACGATCATAAATCGGGTTGCCAGGCTTATACTCAGCATCTCCCTCTTTTACAAAACCAGCCTCGGCACTGAATGAGGATTGAAAAGGAAACATTAAACTGAAAGCTAATAATGAATATGTTATGGGCTTTTTCTTAGAATAGTTCATTTTATATCTCAACTAAAAGCACTCAGCGCAACTACTATGAATAGTAGATTAAACAAAGAGTTAAAACGGTGAATTATTCACATATTATAACTAAACAGCTGTTCTGATATCGTTAAAATAAGTTATTTTATAAGTAAGTTAAGTTGATGAATCATTGATAAAACCAAAAAAATAAAACTTGAAGACATCACTTTGTAGATAACAAACAATATTTTCATACGAGTAAAATTATGTCGCATTCTCACCACTCTGAAATCCATGTTATGCAACGTTCTGGCTGGCTTCGTGCAGCCGTACTTGGTGCAAATGATGGAATTATCTCTGTAACCAGTTTAATTATGGGGATGGCAGCTAGTGGCGCTAGCTCTCATACACTTTTAATTACTTGTATTGCTGGCTTGATTTCTGGTGCTACATCTATGGCTGCTGGAGAATATATTTCTGTTAAATCACAAGAAGATATTGAGCAATCTGATCTACGTTCAGAAGCCCATGAACTTGAAAAAAACCCTCATGCCGAGCTAAAAGAATTAACTCAAATTTACATTTCGCGTGGTTTGAGTCCGGAACTGGCCCATGAAGTTGCCGTACAATTAACTGCTCATGACGCGCTTGGTGCGCATGCTCGTGATGAAATCGGTATCCATGAAAATACCGCAGCAAACCCTGTGCAAGCAGCGCTTTCATCAGCAGCATCATTTTCATGTGGCGCAGCGTTGCCTATGTTAGCGATTCTACTCAGTTCACACGAATGGGTAGCTCAGTCAGTATTAATTACAGGTATTATTTCTCTTGCATTTTTAGGTGCTTTATCGAGTTATTTTGCAAAGACCTCAATGCTCAAAGGCAGCTTACGTATTACCTTGTGGGGAATTTTAGCAATGGCATTTTCAGCTTGGGTCGGTTCTTTATTCAACGTTCAGCCCCTATAAGAAACTATAGCAAAATCATTATGTAATAAATCACATTTAAAAATAATAATATATGTAATTTATAAGTAAGATTTTTCTAAAATTTAGGTGTATGATGACTACTAATCGAAAGTTGAGTTAGCTAGTAAGAATTACTTGAAATCTCAACTTGCTGGTTTGAAGTAACCAATGTAGAGAAGTGTCTTGATACATCGACTTGGGATATTGTTTGCTTTTGCAACAATAGCATTACAGATAGCTGTCTTCTTGCAGCCTCTATTGCCAGAGAAATATCAAATTTCTCCAGCTTGTGAGACTGTAACGCATCTGTCTTCCCAAATGAAACACGAACACACTGCTCACTCAGCACATACATCACATCAAAATCATTTAGAACATAATCACGCAACAAGCGATCATGTACATTTTGATTCGACACATCATTCGCATCAACACGACTTTAACCATCAATGTCCATTCTGTTTCTTTTATGGGCATTTAGTTGCTCCTCCAACACTTGGGGTTAAAGAAGTTTTTGTTCGCTTACAAGTCCGCTTTTTACACTTATATCAAGTTTTTATTGCGTTCTTTTTCTCATTACAACGCTTATTTCTCATCCCCCAAGGTCGAGCCCCTCCTTTTGCTTTCTCAATGTAATCATTTATTTAACTAAATTATTGAGAAAGTGAGTTTTATATGCTTTATCGAATTTCTTTTGCTGATCAACAGCAAGAGCGAGACAAACACATCGCTAAAAAAGTGTCTGTTGAACCAGTTTTACAACGATTCAGTTATCCGTTGGAGGACTCATTATGGACTTAGGTTTAACAGCGTTAGAGTTAGCACGTATCCAATTTGCCTTTACAGTCTCGTTTCATATTATTTTTCCTGCAACGTCAATCGGTCTTGCTTGTTTTTTAGCAGTTTTAGAATGGAAATGGCTGCGTAGTCATAATCCAATCTATCAAGACCTCTATAAATATTGGCTCAAGATTTTTGCCGTAACCTTTGGTATGGGTGTGGTTTCTGGGGTCGTTATGAGCTATCAGTTTGGGACAAACTGGAGTGAGTTTTCTCGAATTGCAGGAAGTATTACTGGGCCACTGCTGACCTATGAAGTATTGTCCGCCTTTTTCCTTGAAGCAGGATTTTTAGGAATCATGCTATTTGGTTGGGGACGAGTCAGTGAAAAAGCCCATTTCTTTGCAACGTTCATGGTGGCAATTGGCACCTGTATTTCCATGTTTTGGATTTTGTCTTCAAACAGTTGGATGCAAACGCCACAAGGCTTCAGCATCGAAAATGGCATCATCGTACCTCAAGATTGGTTTGCGATTGTCTTTAACCCATCGTTTCCGTATCGCTTTGCACATATGGCGGTTGCAGCTTTTCTAGTCTCTGCATTAGTTATCGCAGCAACAGCGGCTTGGCATTTAATTCGCGGTCGTCGAGACGAGTTAGTAAAGAAATCCTTCTCTATGGCGATGTGGATGATCTTATTCGCAGCACCTGCGCAAGTCTTAATTGGCGATCATCATGGTTTGAATACCTTAAAGCATCAACCAGCTAAGTTAGCGGCGATGGAAGGTCACTGGGAAACAAATGTCGATGAACCAATGCCTCTCTATTTGTTTGGTATTCCAGATATGCAAGAAGAAACCACTAAATATGCTGTGGGCATTCCTTATTTAGGTAGCTTGATTCTAACCCATAGTCTCGATGGTGAAGTCAAAGGGTTGAAAGAGTTTGCCCCTGAAGATCGTCCAAATTCAACTTTAGTTTTCTGGAGCTTCCGTATCATGGTTGGTCTAGGAACACTGATGGTTTTACTGGCTGTGGTTGGCTTATGGTTGCGCAAAAAAGAACGAATTTATGAGAACAAATGGTTTCATAAGTTCGCCTTAATCATGGGGCCAACGGGTTATATTGCGTTACTTGCTGGATGGTTTACCACTGAAATTGGCCGCCAACCTTGGGTTGTATATGGTGTCCTGCGTACAGAGGATGCTTTGTCGAATGTTTCTGCAAATCAAGTCGGTATTACGCTGATTATCTTTGTATTGGTTTATACCGTTGTCTTTGGAACAGGTATCTATTACATCCTTAAACTCATGTACAAAGGCCCTCAATTCATTCATACCCCTGTTGAAGAACAAGGTGGTGTTGGACACTTTAGAACGCCAATGCGCCCACTCAGTGCGGTTGAGGATAGCCTCGAAACCAAAGATCAGACGAAAGGAGAATAAGGATGGATATTTCTCTCATTTGGGCCATGATCATCGCGTTAGGCGTATTGATCTACGTCATTTTGGATGGCTTCGATCTTGGTATCGGCATCCTGTTCCCATTTATTAAGGGACAACAAGAACGTGATGTCATGATGAATACCGTTGCACCCGTTTGGGATGGCAATGAAACATGGATGGTACTGGGAGGTGCTGGATTATTTGCAGCCTTTCCAATTGTCTATGCAACTGTTTTATCTGCGCTATATATGCCGATTACCTTGATGGTAATTGCGCTAATTTTTAGGGGCGTTGCGTTCGAGTTTCGTTTTAAAGCGAATCGTTCAAAAGCATTATGGGATATGGCTTTTATTTGCGGTTCAACCTTAGCAAGTTTTTTACAAGGCGTGATTTTAGGTGCTTACATTCAGGGTTTAGAGACTGAAAATGGGATCTTTGTCGGTGGCAGTTTGGATTGGCTAACACCCTTTTCACTCTTTACAGGTTTAGGTGTTGTGATCATGTATGCTGCTTTGGGTTGCGGATGGTTAATTTTGAAAACTGATGATGGTTTACAAGATCGAATGTATCAATTGATGCCTAAATTAATCTTTGCACTGTTCGTTATTTTCGCAGCCGTCAGTTTATATACTCCTTACAGCCAACCTGCTATTGCTGAAAAATGGTTTGCAATTCCACAACTGATCTATTTCAGTCCTGTTCCTATTTTAGTCGTTATTTTTACGTTCTTGACATGGCAAGCTTGTTTAAAAAGGAGTGAATACAAACCTTTCATTTATACCTTGATGCTGATGTTCTTGGCTTACTCTGGCTTTGTCATCACTCTATGGCCAAACATTATTCCTCCATCTGTTACCATTTGGGAAGCTGCCGCACCGCGAGACAGTCAGGTCTTTGCATTAATTGGTGCATTGATCATGATCCCAATTATTTTGGTATACACCTTTTGGGGATATTGGATTTTTAGAGATAAAGTCCGTGTTGGCGATCAAGGTTACCACTGAGGTGAAATACAATGAAATCATCACAAATCAAATGGTTTATCGGCTTATGGATCTTGGGTTTTGTAGGTTTAGCAATTATTGCTGGCCTATTTAAAGCACTACTGGTTCTAGCCTATCAATAATTGATAATATTGTCAGATGTTTGGTTAATTCATTAGCCAAACATCTTTTATTTTCAGATAGATAAACAATCCATGTATCTCCATTCTAAAAAGAAATAACCAGTATTATTTGCTATTTTTTTGATATTTAAGCTATGTTGAATCAAAACCAATTAGGTATATATGACATGACAATTTTAGAATTATTAGAAATTAAACATCCTATTTTTCTTGCACCAATGGCTGGTGTTTCTACACCTGAACTTGCTGCTGAAGTTTCTAATCAGGGAGCTTTAGGTTCATTAGGTTTAGGCGCGAATACACCTTCGGCAGCTAAGGAGCTGATTTTAAAAACTCAAGCGCTGACTGAAAAACCATTCCAAGTCAACTTTTTCTGTCATCAATCTGAATCACTCAATCCAGACATCGCACAGCAATGGATTGAATATATTGCGCCACATTTTGAAAAATTTGGCACAACACCACCGACACAACTGAACTGTATTTACCCAAGTTTTTTAGATAATGATGATTTCTTAAATATTGTTTTAGAAACTCAACCTAAAGCCGTGAGTTTCCATTTTGGGATCCCCCATCCTCATCAAATTAAAGCATTAAAAGATGCAGGTATTATCACAATGGTATCTGCAACTAACTTGATCGAAGCGCAGCAAATTGAAGCTGCGGGTATTGATCTGATTATTGCTCAAGGGATTGAAGCAGGTGGACATCGAGGAATATTTAATCAACATTTTGATGCTGCGATCAAAACCTTAGATCTGGTGCAGCTAATTTCTAAACATTGCACAACACCTGTAATTGCTGCTGGCGGTATCATGAATGGCGAACAGGCAAAGCAGATGTTAAAAGCTGGTGCTTCAGCCGTTCAATTAGGCACAGCCTTTGTTCAATGTAAAAGCTCAAGTGCGAATGCTGCATATCGTAAAGCATTATTTAATCAAAATATTACCCAAATTAGTGCTAGCTTATCAGGTCGCCCTGCACGAGGTCTGATCGGGACTTGGCATACTGAAATTGATCGTCCTAACCGACCAAATGTACCTGCCTACCCATACACATATGATTTAGCCAAACAGTTGATGGCGATTGCCAATCAACAACATGATTTTAGTTATGGTGCATTTTGGGCAGGTAATAATGTTGCTCAAATTCGGGAACTCGAAGCTGCTGATCTGGTAAATCAATTGGTTTTAGAAATCAAAAGTAACTAAGCAGACAATAAAAAACCGATCTCAAATCGATCGGTTTTTTTAAAGACATCTTGTAGAAGAATCTCAGTAAGATGTCTAATTTGAATTACTTAATCGCATCCAACAAAGTCTGTTGCGCATTATGTGGCTCTTCACCTTCAACAAGTTTAGCGCGCTCCCAAACACCATCACCTTGCAACAACCACGCTTGTTGATTGTCTTTTAGATAGTTCAATAAACCTAGTTGATAGATACGTTTTTTCAAAACTGGATCTTCAATCGGGAAGCATGCTTCTACGCGGTTAAATAAGTTGCGATCCATCCAATCTGCACTTGAACCGTAAATACGTGGATTACCATTATTACTAAAATAAAACACGCGTGTATGTTCTAGGAAACGTCCAACAATTGAGCGAACACGAATATTTTCTGACAAGTTTGGTAAACCCGGACGTAAACAACAAATCGAGCGAATGATCAAATCAATTTGTACGCCCGCTTGTGAAGCTTCATACAATTTATTAATGAGCTGAACTTCGGTGAGTGCATTCACCTTCACGATAATCTGTGCAGGTTTACCAGCTTTTACATTGGCAATTTCATCGTCAATAAAGTTAATCAGTTGAGCATGTAAAGTGAATGGTGCATGGAGTAGCTTTTTCGGCTTCGCCATTTTCCCCATACCAGTCAATTCTTGGAAAATACGGTGCACATCTTCACAAACATCTTTATCTGTCGTCATCAAACCATAATCGGTATAAATACGTGCATTACCCGCATGATAATTACCTGTTCCCAAGTGAACATAGCGTACTAATTTATTATTTTCACGGCGTACCACTAAAATCATTTTGGCGTGAGTCTTATAGCCTACAATGCCATATACAACGACTGCACCTGCTTCTTGCAATACATTAGCAACCTCGATATTTGACTCTTCATCAAAACGAGCACGCAACTCAATAACTGCGGTCACTTCCTTACCGTTACGCGCAGCTTCGGCAAGCACTTGTACAATCTCAGAATCCACACCGCTACGATAAAGTGTTTGCTTGATTGCAAGCACTTGCGGATCACGTGCTGCTTCACGTAACAATTGAATGACTGGTGCAAATGATTCAAATGGATGATGCAACAAAATATCTTGCTTTTGCATTGCAGCAAAAATGCTTTCCGATTTTTTGAATGCTTTTGGAATCACAGGTGTATGCGAGTCATAACGTAAATGCGGACGTTTAAAATTTGAAAGTAAACGCGCTAAATTTACTGGCCCATCAACACGATAAAGCTGTTCTTCGTTTAAGTCGAACTCGTCCAGTAAATATTCATAAATATGTTTTGGACAATTATGCGTTACTTCTAAACGTACTGCGCGACCAAAACGACGTGAACTCAACTCACCTTTTAATGCTTTAGCAAGATCTTCAACATCTTCATTCAATGCTAAATCAGCATTACGCGTCACACGGAATTGATAACAACCTGTTGCTGTCATACCTGGGAATAGATCGGAAACATGCTCGTGAATAATCGCAGAAAGCATGACATGGTGTTCTTTGCCATCGGTCAGCTCATCTGGTAAACGGACAACACGAGGCAGTGAACGCGGTGCAGGAACAACTGCTAAATCAATTTGACGACCAAAGGCATCTTTGCCTTCTAAGGTGACAATGAAGTTCAAGCTTTTATTGACTAAGCGAGGAAATGGATGCGCTGGATCAAGGCTGATTGGTGTCAATACTGGCGCAACTTGCTCTTGGAAATACTTCTTAATCCAAGCAGATTGCGCAGGTGTTAACTCGCCACGACGTAAGAAGCAAATATCTTCTTCACGTAACTTCGGTAAGATTTCTTCATTTAAAATACGATATTGGCGTTCGATTGCCGCATGTGCAGTTCTAGAAATTTCATCCAAAACTTGTTTAGGTGTCAAACCATCAGGAGTGCGACTTTCATTGCCTAAAGTCAGTTGCTCCATCATGCCAGCAACACGAATCTCGAAAAACTCGTCTAAATTACGCGAAAAGATGAGTAAGAAATTCATCCGCTCTAACAAGGGATGGAGTGGATCAACCGCCTGTTCTAGTACACGTAAATGGAAATCGAGAATCGAAAGTTCACGATTTATATAACGATCGTTGTAACTATATTCTATGGGCGCTGTTGTCGTCACTGCAGTATTCATACCGAACCTTATCGCTTTAATTTATCAAGTGATCGTTTAAGTATGCTGCAAAATTATGTCATTTTGGTAAAAAAGCCCAAAAATATTAGGCTTTTTTTAAATAAAATGAACTATTGAGGAATTTGTGTACCATTCATATATTTTAAAATGACACGTTTGCGATATTGCAACTTACGATCATTTCTATGGTCTTGGTAATATTTAGGATTCGGTAATAAAGCAGCTAAAAATGCAGCTTGTTCACGCGTTAAACTTTTTGCACTTTTTCCATAATAAAACTGAGTTGCCGCCTCAACGCCATAAATATTTTGTCCAAACTCCACAGAGTTCATATATACCTCTAGGATTCGACGCTTTGACCACATACGCTCCATCATCCAAGTGGCTACGGCTTCCTGACCTTTACGGATGAATGATCGTTGATTGTAGAGAAATAAGTTCTTAGCAAGTTGTTGTGAGATCGTAGAGCCGCCTGCGACCACTTCACCTTTTTCACTATTCCGTTCTAAAGCATGTTGGATACCCGCCCAATCAAAGCCATGATGATGAATAAACTTCGCATCTTCACCAGCTAAGATCGCATGCTTGAAGTTATCACTAATGTCATCGTAATCACGCCATTCTTGCTGAATAGGCTTGAAATCCGACCAATAATCTAGCCGCATGAACATTGTTGTTTGAACAGGATGTGTTCTCCACCACACCAAGCTAGAAAAAATCCATAGCTGGATGAGCAGAATTACCCCAATAATCAACATGACTGTACGTGCTAAAAAGGCTTTCATTAAAGTGCTTCACTCCTTCGGACATCGGCGTTATGACATATGATCCATGTCTCGTCCCATCAATTCATGCTAAGCTATTTTTCATATTCATGGCTAGCTCAAACATATGACTGAAACGACTCCACCACAAATCAATCAAAAATTGCAAATACAAACATGGTGGTTTACTGCAATTTTAATTGCGGTCAATGTTGGATTATTTGGTTGGCAAATCCTTACAGGTGTGAATATTACCGACCCATCCCCTATGGATGCAATCGCTTGGGGTGCTGATTTTACACCACTCACCTTTTCGGGTGAGCCTGAACGCCTTTTTAGCAGCATGTTTTTCCATTTTGGATTGATCCATTTAATGTTAAATATGTGGGCACTCTATATATTTGGCAGTGTCGCTGAGCAGTTATTTGGTCGTTCCTATTATATCGGTATGTATTTTCTTGCGG